>Ga0210060_1000032_pt1 | contig 94034 bp, 90 predicted proteins | sample Joice_CattailNLB_FD_184871 | JGI IMG/M metagenome (GOLD analysis project Ga0210060, IMG submission 184871) | Wetland microbial communities from San Francisco Bay, California, USA, that impact long-term carbon sequestration - Joice_CattailNLB_D2... | ecosystem: Environmental > Aquatic > Marine >...
TCGCATCATCGAGGCAAAAAGCCGCGGTATTTACGAGGCGCCTGGCATGGCGCTGCTGCACATCGCCTACGAACGGCTGCTCACCGGTATCCACAACGAAGACACCATCGAGCAGTACCGCGTGAATGGACTGCGGCTCGGGCGGCTGCTCTACCAGGGCCGCTGGTTCGACCCGCAGGCGATGATGCTGCGCGAAACCGCGCAGCGCTGGGTGGCGAAGGCGATCACCGGCGAGGTGACCCTCGAACTGCGCCGCGGCAACGACTGGTCAATCTTGGATACCAAGAGCCCCAACCTGAGCTACAAGCCCGAGCGGCTGACGATGGAAAAAGGCGAGGCGTTCTTCACGCCGGCCGACCGCATCGGGCAGCTGACGATGCGCAATCTCGACATCGCGGACACGCGCGAGAAGCTGCGTATCTATGGTGAGGCCGGCTTGCTGGGCAGCGGCGCGAAGGGCGGCATCCCCTTGCTCGCGCGGGCCGGGGCGAAGAAGCCCGGGCCGAAGCGCGCCAAGTAAGCGCGCTCAGTCCTCGACCTTGCCGAGGAGCAGGAATTCGAGCAGCGCCTTTTGCGTGTGCAGCCGGTTCTCGGCCTCGTCCCAGACCACGCTCTGCGGGCCGTCGATCACCTCGGCGGCAACCTCCTCGCCGCGGTGCGCGGGCAGACAGTGCATGAACAGCGCATCCGGCTTCGCCGCACGCATCATCTTGGCGTCGACCTGCCAGTCGTGGAACGCGGCCCGGCGCGCCGCATCCTCGTCTTCGAAGCCCATGCTGGTCCACACGTCGGTGGTCACCAGGTCGGCGCCGCGCACGGCTTCGAGCGGGTCGCCGAACTGCCGGTAGTGCGCCGTACCGCGCAGGCCGGCACGCGCCGGGTCGACCTCGTAGCCCGGCGGCGTCGAGACGTGCATGTTGAACTCGAGTACCTCGGCCGCCTGCAGCCAGGTGTTGCACATGTTGTTCGAGTCCCCGATCCAGGCCACGGTGCGCCCGCGGACCTCGCCGCGCTGCTCGATGAAGGTAAAGACGTCGGCGAGGATCTGGCAGGGGTGATATTCGTTGGTCAGGCCGTTGATCACCGGCACCCGCGAGTGCGCAGCGAAGCGCTCGACGATCGCCTGCTCGAAGGTCCGGATCATGACCGCGTCGCACATGCGCGAGATGACCCGCGCCGAGTCCTCGACCGGCTCGCCGCGCCCGAGCTGCGAGTCGCGCGTGCTGAGGAAGATCGCCGTGCCGCCGAGCTGCTGCATGCCCGCCTCGAACGACAGCCGGGTGCGCGTCGACTGCTTCTCGAAGATCATCGCCAGCGTGCGGTCGGCGAGCGGCCAGTAGCGCTCGTATTGCTTGAAGCGCGCCTTGATCCAGCGCGTGCGCTCGAACAGCCGCGTGTAGTCATCGCGCGCGAAGTCCCTGAACTGCAGGTAATGGCGCAGCTCCACGCGGACGCCTCTAGCGCGCCGCGGCGCTCGGCGCAGCCGCGGCCGGCGCCAGGAAGTCCCTGATGATCGGTACGAGGCGCTCGACGACCATGCGGGCTTCGGCCTCGCTCATGACGAGCGGCGGCAGCAGCCGCACGACCTTGTCGTTCGTGACGTTGACGATCAGGCCGGCCTCGAGCGCGCGGCCGACGATCTCGCCGCAGGGCCGATCGAGCTCGATGCCGATCATCAGGCCCATGCCGCGGACCTCGCGCACCGCATCCACGCCGTCGAGCCCGGCGACCAGCGCGTCGCGGATCACGCGGCCGACGCGCTCGGCATTGCCGAGCAGGTCGTCGCGCTGCATGGTCTCGAGCGTCGCGACCAGCGCCGCCATGGCGAGCGGGTTGCCGCCGAAGGTCGAGCCGTGGTGTCCCGGCTTGAACAGGCCTTTCGCCCGGCCGCCCGTAATGCAGGCGCCGACCGCCACGCCGCCGGCGAGACCCTTGGCGAGGGGCACGACGTCCGGCATGAAGCCCGCGTGCTGGTAGACGAACCACTTGCCGGTGCGTCCGAGGCCGCACTGCACCTCGTCGGAGATGAACAGCCATTCCTTTTCCTGGCACAGGGCGTGCAGCGCGCGCAGGTATTCGAGGCGCGATACGTTGATGCCGCCTTCGCCCTGGATCGGCTCGATCATCACCGCCACCACGCTCGTATCGCGCTCGGCGATCGCCCGGACGGTGTCGATGTCGTTCAGCGGCACGCGCACGAATCCCGGCACCAGCGGCTCGAAGCCCGCCTGCACCTTGCGGCTGCCGGTCGCCGACAGGGTGGCGATCGTGCGGCCGTGAAACGCGTTTTCCATCACGATGATGTGCGGTGCGGCCACGCCGCGCTGGTGGCCGTAGAGGCGCGCCAGCTTGATGGCCGCCTCGTTGGCTTCGCAGCCGGAGTTGCAGAAGAACACCTCGTCCAGACCGGTGACCTCGGCCAGCAGATCGGCCGCACGCTCCTGCAGCGGGATGCGGAACAGGTTCGAGGTATGGATGACCTTGGCCGCCTGCTCGGCGATCGCGCGCGTGAGCACGGGGTGCGCGTAGCCGAGCGTGTTGACCGCGATGCCCGCCAGCGCGTCGAGGTAGCGCTTGCCCGATTCGTCCCACAGCCACACGCCTTCGCCGCGCACGAAGGCGATCGGCTGGCGCGCGTAGGTATTCATCACATGGGTCGCCTGTGACATGGTCGGCACCTCCCCGGAATGCAAAACGGCGGCCCGCGCCGCCGTTCGAAGAATGCTAGCACAGGCATGCGCGGCGAACAGCGCGCAGGATTTGCCTGCGCCATGCCACGGGATGTGCCCGCTGCGGTCGGTTTCGCGTCGCTATAATCGCGCCATGCTACCGCCTTCGGTCGCCGTGCCGCGTGCCCGCGCGACGCGCGGAGCGTCCTTACTGCATGGCCTTGACGGCCAGGGCGAGACGGCTCTTGTGCCGGTTGGCGGTGTTGCGATGCAGGATGCCTTTCGCGGCGACGCGATCGATGGTGCTCACGCTGCGCGAGAGCATCGCCTCGGCGGCAGCCTTGTCGCCGGCGACGATCGCCTTCTCGACGTTCTTGATCGCGGTGCGCGCCGTGGTGCGCAGGCTCATGTTGTGCACGCGCTGCACGTCTGCCTGACGGGCGCGCTTGCGCGCCGAAGCGGAATTGGCCATGGAGTCCGGGGTGCTCTGAAAAAGGGGCGGGGGTTGAAAAAGGCAGGCATTCTATCGGCCAAATGCCTGCCGCGCAAGGGAAATCCCCGCCGCCGGCAGGCCGCCGGCGCGCGTCTCGGCGGCGCGACGCGATGAACCTGCTGCGCGCGCTCGGCACCGTGAGCAGCATGACGCTGGTGAGCCGCGTGCTCGGCTTCGTGCGTGATCTGCTCATTGCCCGTCTGTTCGGCGCGGGGCTCGCCACCGACGCTTTCTTCGTCGCCTTCCGCATCCCCAACCTGCTGCGCCGGCTGTTCGCCGAAGGCGCGTTCTCGCAGGCCTTCGTGCCGGTGCTCGCCGAGTACAAGGCGCGCCAGTCGCCCGAGGAAACGCGCACGCTGCTCGATTGCGTGGCGACAGTGCTGTTCCTCGCGCTGGTGGCGGCCGCGGCGCTGGGCGTCATCGGCGCGCCGCTGCTCGTCACGATCTCGGCGCCGGGATTTGCCGACGAGCCCGCAAAGTTCGCGCTCACCGTGACGCTGCTGCGGATCACCTTTCCCTACATCCTGTTCATTTCGCTGGTCGCGCTTGCCGCGGGCATTCTCAACACCTGGAGCCGCTTCGCGGTGCCGGCGATTACGCCGGCGCTGCTCAACGTGTCGTTCATCGTCGCCGCGGTTTTTTTCGCCGGGCGCTTCGATCCGCCGGTGCTGGTGCTCGCCTGGGCGGTTTTCGCCGGCGGCGTCCTGCAGCTCGCCTTCCAGCTGCCGTTTCTCCTGCGGCTCGGCGTGCTGCCGCGCTGGCGCCTGCGGCTGCGCCACCCGGGCGTGATGCGCATCCTCAAGCTCATGGCGCCGGCGGTGTTCGGCGTGTCGGTGAGCCAGATCTCGCTGCTCATCAATACGATCTTTGCCTCGTTCCTCGTCTCGGGCAGCGTGTCCTGGCTGTACTACGCCGACCGCCTGATGGAGTTTCCCGCGGGCGTGCTCGGCGTGGCGGTCGGCACGATCCTGCTGCCGAGCCTGTCGAGGGCGCATGCGCAGACCGACGCCGAGGCGACCACGCGGCTGCTCGACTGGGGGCTGCGCGTGACGCTGCTGCTCGCGATTCCCGCCGCCGCGGCGCTCGCGGTGATCGCGCTGCCGCTGATCACGACGCTGTTCCACTACGGCCGCTTCGGCACGCAGGATGCCTGGATGACCCGCCAGGCGCTGATGGCCTACAGCGTCGGACTGGTCGGCATGATCCTGGTCAAGATCCTCGCGCCCGGCTTTTACGCGCGGCAGAACATCGCGACCCCGGTGCGCATCGCGGTCCTGACGCTGCTCGCCACCCAGGCGATGAACCTCGCCTTCATCGTTCCGCTCAAGCATGCCGGGCTCGCCCTGGCGGTCGGTCTCGGTGCCTGCCTGAACGCCGGCTTGCTGTTTCGCATGCTCCGCCGGCACGGCATCTACCGTCCGCTGCCCGGCTGGGCGGCGTTCCTCGGGCGCGTGCTGACCAGCGTGTGCCTGATGGCGCTGGCGCTGCATTTCGCGATGGGTGAGGCGCGCTGGTGGCTCTCGGCCGCCGGCGTGCACAAGGTCCCCGCGCTGGCGGGGCTGGTGCTGCTCGGTGCCGCGGTGTACGGTGGCAGTCTGCTCGCGCTGGGGATACGGATGAAGGATTTCGCGCGCCAGGCTGTGGACTGATGGCCTCCGCATCGATGGGCATCGGGCCGCAGGGGGCCGGCGGATCGCAGGAGCCGCTCGAGCCGTTCCGCGCGCTGATGGCGCAGACCGATGCGCGCATCGAGCTCGCGCGCGCCTGCCTGATGATCGCCCGCGACGCCTATCCCGCGCTCGAGGTGGCGCATTACCTCGGCGAGATCGAACGCTTTGCGATGCGCCTGCGCGCGCGGCTCGCTGCCGGCGGCGGCGCCGAGGAAAAGCTGATCGCGCTGAACGATTTTTTCTTCGGCGAGCTGGGCTTCGCGGGCAACGTCGACGCGTACTACGATCCGCGCAACAGCTACCTGAACGAGGTGATCGACCGGCGCACCGGCATCCCGATCAGCCTGTCGATCCTGTACATCGAGGTCGGCCGCCGCATCGGGCTGCCGCTCGAGGGGCTGTCCTTCCCCGGGCATTTCCTGGTCCGCCTGCGGTTGCGCGGCGGCATGCTGGTGCTCGATGCCTTCGCCGGCGGCGCGCCGCAGTCCGAGGATGACCTGCGCGAGCGGCTGGCGCGGGTCGTGCCGCAGGCGGCGACCGGCGGCGTTCCGGTCGAGGCGTTGCCGCTCGAGCAGTTCCTCGAGCCGGCGACCCATCGCCAGATTGTTGCGCGGATGCTGCGCAATCTGAAAACGATCTACCGTGACGCCGACGAGCCCGCGCAGCTGCTCGCCGTGCTGAACCGGATCCTCGTCGTGACCCCGGACGCGAGCGCCGAGCTGCGCGATCGCGGGCTCGTGTACCAGCGCCTGGAATGCTGGCAAGCGGCGCTCGCCGACCTCGCGGCCTACGTCGAGCGCGAGCCCGACGCCGCCGACCGCGAGGAGATGCGCCTGCAGGTGATGACCTTGCGCGCGCAGTGCGCGCGGATGAACTGAACGGCGCAGCGCGCCCGCCGCGCCGCGCGCGCCGCGGTGCAGCAAAGTCACTATAATTCAGCATTTTGGGCTTGCACCATGGTGGTCACGCACGGCGCAGCGCAACCGGGCCGCGGACCTGGGGCGTGGACGATCGGCAATTTCGACGGCGTGCACCTCGGCCACCAGGCGATGCTTTCGCGGGTGGTGACGGTCGCGCGGCGCAAGGGGCTGGCCGCCGGCGTGTTCACGTTCGAGCCGCTGCCGCGCGAGCATTTCGCGGTGCTGCGCGGCGCAGACGCGCCGCCGCGCCTGTCGCGCCTGCGCGAAAAGCTCGAGCTGTTCGCTGCCGCGGGCCTCGATCGCGCGCATATCGCGCGCTTCGATGCGTGCTTCGCCGCGATTCCCGCGGCGCAGTTCATCGAGGACACGCTGTGCCGCCGCCTGCAGCTTGCCTGGCTGCTGGTCGGGCGCGATTTCCGCTTCGGCGCCGGGCGCAGCGGCGACTTCGCGGCGCTCGAGCGCGCGGCCGCCGCGCGCGGCTTCGAGCTCGAGGCGATGCCGGAAGTCAGAGACGCCGAGGGGCGCATCTCGAGCTCGCGTGTGCGCGTGGCGCTCGAGCGCGCCGACCTCGAGGGCGCGGCGCAGCTGCTCGGCCGGCCGTACGCGGTGTCGGGGCGTGTGGTGCACGGCGCGAAGCTCGGCCGCGAGCTCGGTTTTCCGACGGCGAACATCGTGCTGCCGCGGCGCGCGCCGCTCGCCGGCATCTACGTGGTCGAGGCGCAGGGCGCCGATCCCGCAAGCCCGGCGCGCTGGCTGCCCGGCGTGGCGAGCATCGGGCGGCGGCCGACCGTGAACGCCGTGGCGACGCCGCTGCTCGAGGTGCACCTGTTCGAGGTGACCGAGGCGCTGTATGGGCGGCATCTGCGCGTGCGCTTTCTCGCCCGTCTGCGCGACGAGAAGAAGTACGCCGATCTGACTGCGCTGCGCGCGGCGATCGCGCGCGACGTGGCGCAGGCCAAGGAATACTTTGCGACGACCCATGGCTGACTACAAGAAAACGCTGAATCTGCCCGATACGCCGTTCCCGATGCGCGGCGACCTCGCCAAGCGCGAGCCGCAGCGGGTCAAGGAATGGCAGGACAAGGGCGTGTACGCGCGCCTGCGCACGATCGCCCGCGGCCGGCCGCGGTTCGTGTTGCACGACGGACCGCCGTACGCGAACGGCGACATCCACCTCGGCACCGCGGTGAACAAGATTCTCAAGGACATGGTGGTCAAGTCCAAGTCGCTCGCAGGGTTCGACGCGCCCTACGTGCCGGGCTGGGACTGCCACGGCATGCCGATCGAGGTGCAGATCGAAAAGCAGCACGGCAAGCACCTTTCGGCCGAGGAAACGCAGCGCCTGTGCCGCGCCTACGCGACCGAGCAGATCGCGCGCCAGAAGCTCGACTTCCGCCGCCTCGGCGTGCTCGGCGACTGGGACAACCCCTACCTCACCATGGCGCCGGCGAACGAGGCCGACGAGATCCGCGCGCTCGGCGTGCTGCTCGCCAAGGGCTATGTCTACCGCGGGCTGAAGCCGGTGAACTGGTGCTTCGACTGCGGCTCGGCGCTGGCGGAAGCCGAGGTCGAGTACGAGGACCGCAGCGACGCCGCGATCGATGTCGGCTTCCCGGTCGCCGAGCCGGACAAGCTGGCGCGTGCCTTCGGGCTCGAGCAGCTGCCCGACAAGCCTGCGTTCGCCGTCATCTGGACCACCACGCCGTGGACCATCCCGGCCAACCAGGCGCTGAACGCGCATCCGGAATTCGTCTACCACCTGGTCGACACCGCGCGCGGGCTGCTGCTGCTCGCCGCCGAGCTGCAGGCGGCCTGCCTCGAGCGCTACGGGCTCGAAGGCCGGACGCTGGCCGCCTGCAAGGGCGCTGCGCTCGAGGGCATCGCCTTCCGTCATCCGCTCTACGCGCGCGCCGCGCCGGTGCACCTCGGCGCGTACGTGACGCTCGACACCGGCACCGGCATCGTGCACTCGGCGCCAGCCTACGGCGTCGAGGACTTCGAGTCCTGCCGGCGCTACGGCATGAAGGACGCCGACGTGCTGGCGCCGGTGCAGGGTGACGGCCGATTTGCGCAGTCGCTGCCGCTGTTCGGCGGGCTGATGATCTGGGACGCGAACCTGGAGATCGTCGCCGAGCTCGAGCGCCGCGGGATGCTCTTCGCGCACCAGCCGTACGTGCACAGCTACATGCACTGCTGGCGCCACAAGACGCCGGTGATCCTGCGCGCGACGGTGCAGTGGTTCGCCGGCATGGACGCGGTGCCCGGCTGGCAGGGCGTGAAGCCGCCCGAGACGCTGCGCAGCACTGCGCTGCGCGGCGTCGAGGCGACGCAGTTCTATCCGGCTTGGGGCCAAGCGCGCCTGTACGGCATGATCGCCAACCGGCCCGACTGGACGCTGTCGCGCCAGCGGCAATGGGGCACCCCGATGCCGTTTTTCGTGCACCGCGAGACCGGCGCGCTGCATCCGGACACGCTCGAACTGCTCGAGGCGGTCGCCAAGCGCGTCGAGGCGGGCGGGATCGAGGCCTGGCAGACGCTCGATCCGCGCGAGCTGCTCGGCGCCGACGCGACGCACTACGAGAAGGTCAAGGACACGCTCGATGTCTGGTTCGACTCGGGCTCGACGCACCAGACCGTGCTGCGCGGCTCGCATGCCGACCTCGGTTTCCCTGCCGACATGTATCTGGAGGGCTCCGATCAGCACCGCGGCTGGTTCCACAGCTCGCTGCTCGTTTCCTGCATGATGAACGGCGTGCCGCCGTACAAGGCGCTGCTCACCCACGGCTTCACGGTCGACGGCGAGGGGCGCAAGATGTCGAAGTCGCTCGGCAATACGATCGCGCCGCAGGAGATCGCGGGCAGCCTCGGCGCCGAGATCCTGCGCCTGTGGGTGGCGAGCACCGACACCTCGGGCGAGCTGTCGATCTCCAAGGAGATCCTCAAGCGCGTGGTCGAGTCCTACCGCCGCATCCGCAATACGCTGCGCTTCCTGCTCGCCAACACCTCTGATTTCGACCCGGAGACCGATGCCGTGCCGGTCGCCGAGATGGTCGAGATCGACCGCTACGCGATCGCGCTCACCGCGCGCCTGCAGGACGAGGCGGCGGCGGACTACGCGCGCTACGCCTTTCATCTGGTCGCGCAGAAGCTGCAGACCTTCTGCTCGGAGGACCTCGGTGCGTTCTACCTCGACATCCTCAAGGACCGGCTCTACACCTGTGCGGCGCAATCGCAGGCGCGCCGCTCGGCGCAGACCGCGCTGTGGCACATCACCTCGGGCGTCGTGCGGCTGATGGCGCCGATTCTCAGCTTTACCGCGGAGGAGGCCTGGCAGGTCTTCCGCGGCGACGCCGAGGCGAGCGTGTTCTACGAGACGCTGCACCGGCTGCCGGCGGTGGCGGACGCAGAGGCCTTGCTCGCGCGCTGGGCGCGCCTGCGCGCGCTGCGCGCACCGGTGCGCAAGCGCATCGAGGCGCTGCGCGCCGAAGGCAAGGTCGGCTCATCGCTGCAGGCCGAGGTGGATTACCGCGTCGATGCCGCCGACCATGCGCTGCTCGCCAGCCTCGGCGAGGACCTGCGCTTCGTGCTGCTGACCTCCGCGGCGCGCGTCCACCCCGGCGGCGCGGCGGGCGATGACGACGCCGCGGTCGAGGTCACGCCCAGCCGCCATGCCAAGTGCGAGCGCTGCTGGCACTACCGCGCCGACGTCGGCGCGGACGCGGCGCAGCCGCTGCTCTGCCTGCGCTGCGTCTCGAACCTGCACGGCGACGGCGAGGTCCGCCGCCATGCCTAGGGCGGCGGCGTGGTTCGGCCTCGCCGCGGCGGTCGTGGTCGCCGACCGACTGAGCAAGCTCGCGGTGCTCGACGCGCTCGTGCCGGGCGAGCGCATCGCGGTCACCGGCTTTTGCAATCTCGTGCTGGTATTCAACCGCGGCGCGGCGTTCAGCTTTCTCGCCGGCGCCTCCGGCTGGCAGACGCTGCTGTTCGCGGTGATTGCGCTGGCCGCGGCCCTGGTCGTGTCCTGGCTGATCCTGCGCATGCCCGGGCGCCGGCTGCTGTGCACCGGGCTCGCGCTCATTCTCGGCGGCGCGCTCGGCAACCTGGTCGACCGGCTGCTCTACGGCCAGGTGGTGGACTTCGTCGACCTGCACGCCTTCGGCTGGCATTGGCCGGCGTTCAACGTCGCCGACAGCGGCATCACGGTCGGCGCCGGGCTGGTGATCCTCGAGGGCTTTCTGCGACGCGACGGCGGCGGGCCTGCGCGGCGTGCCTGAATCTTCCGCGTCCGGCATCACGCTGGTCACGCTGCATTACTGCATCGCGCTCGCCGACGGCAGCGAGGTGCTGTCGACCTTCGGCAGCACACCGGCGACGCTCGCACTCGGCGCGGGCGAGCTCGCCCTCGGCCTGGAGCGCTGCCTGCGCGAGGTGATCGAGGCCGGACCCGGCCGGCGCCGCGCGTTCCGGCTCGAGCCCGAAGAGGCGTTCGGCAGGCACCAGGACGAACTGGTACAGACCATGCCGCGCAGCGCGTTCGACGCCGCGCTCGCGCTCGAGCCGGGCGGCGCGGTCGAGTTCTCGGCACCCGACGGCTCGCGCCACGTCGGCATGGTGCGCAGCCTCGATACCCGCAACGTCGTGGTGGACTTCAACCATCCGCTCGCCGGGCGCAGCCTGCGCTTCGAGGCAGAGCTGATCGCGGTGCTCTGAACGGTCGCGACGAATGCCCGCTCGGTGCACAATGCGCGCATGGAAGTGATTCTCGCCAATCCGCGCGGGTTCTGCGCCGGTGTCGAGCGGGCGATCGAGATCGTCGAGCGCGCGCTCGCGCGCTACGGCGCGCCGATCTACGTGCGCCATGAGATCGTGCACAACCGCTACGTGGTCGAAGACCTGCGCGCCAAGGGCGCGGTGTTCGTCGAGGAGCTCGATGCGGTGCCGGCGGGCAGCACCGTGATCTTCAGCGCGCATGGCGTGCCGCAGGCGGTGCGCCGCGAGGCCGAGGCGCGCGGCCTGAACGTGTTCGACGCCACCTGTCCGCTGGTGACCAAGGTGCACGTCGAGGTGGCCAAGATGCTGGCCGCGGGGCTCGAGGTGGTGATGATCGGCCATCGCGGACACCCGGAAGCCGAGGGCACGATGGGGCAGGCCGCGCGCGGCATGCACCTGGTCGAGACCCTCGATGACGTCGCCGCGCTCGCGGTGCGCGACCCGGCCAAGCTCGCCTACGTCACCCAGACCACGCTGTCGGTCGACGACGCGCGCGCGATCGTTGCGGCGCTGCGGCAGCGCTTTCCGGCGATCCGCGGCCCGAAGCGGGACGACATCTGCTACGCCACGCAGAACCGGCAGGACGCGGTCAAGGTCATGGCGTCGCAGTGCGACGTGGTGATCGTGGTCGGCTCGGCGAACAGCTCGAACTCGAACCGCCTGCGCGAGGTGGCGGAGCAGGCCGGCAGCGTCGCCTACATGGTCGACGGCGCCGCGGACATCAGGCCCGAATGGGTCGCCGGAGGCGGCATGGTCGGCGTCACCGCGGGTGCCTCGGCGCCCGAAGTGCTGGTCAACGAGGTGATCGCGCGGCTCGAGCAGCTGGGCGCGCGCACGGTGCGCCCGCTCGAAGGCATCCGCGAAAGCATCGTGTTCACGCTGCCGCGGGCGCTCGCCGACGCGCGCCGGAAAAAGCGCGCCTGATCAGCGCGGGGAAGAAAAAGCGCGCCTGATCAGCGCGCTTTGGTTTTCAGCGGCTGCGGCTTGGTCGTCGGCGCGTCGAAGCTGACCTCGATGCGCATCTGCGCGCGCACCCGCTTGCCGTCCTTGATCGCGGGGGAGAAGCGCGCGCGGCGAAACGCCTGCGCGGCCGAATCGTCGAAGCCGTAGCCGGCGGGATCCGCACCCTCGACCTCGACCCGCTCGACCGCGCCGTTGGCGTCGATGAACAGCTTCACGATCGCCTTGCCGCTGACGTTCGCGCGCGCCGCGCGCGCCGGGTAGGCGGGCTGCACGCGCACCTTGATGCCGGGCGGAACGTCGAGCTCGGTGCTGCGGTAGTGGCGCGAGTCCGGCACCGCCGGCGTGGCCTTCGATGCCCCGCTCGCCGCGGCGCCGGCGGGGGCCGGCGCCGGGCGCGGTGCCGCCTGCGCCGCACCCGCTGCGAGCGCGGCGCCCGCCGCGAGGCAGGCGCCGAAGGCGAGCATGCGCATCCCGCGATCGCCTACGGCGTCACCAGCTCGCGCCAGGACACGCGCTTGCCCTGGACATCCAGCGGCGGCAGCGGCGTATCCTGGGTGAGCTGCTGGTTGTCCGCGGTGGTGACGATGGTCTTCACCGTGCCGCCCGGCAGCTGCACCACGTTGATGCCCACGACCAGCGAGGCCGCGATCTTGTTACTCGCCGTGTTGAGCGAGGCGCCCGGCACGAAGCTGCCCGTGCGGAAGTCGAAGAAGTTGACCCAGCCGTAGCCGCCGGCGACGCAGGCGTCGTTGGAGGGCACGTTGGTCGGCACCACCAACGTACCGAGCTGCAGGATCGGGTCGACGTTGCCGCGCTCGCCGCTATCCGGCAGATCGACGTACCAGCCCTTGTTGACGTTGAAGTCGACGGCGTTGTTGGTCGCCGTACGCGCCGACGAGGAGAGCATGGTGAGGGTCTGCTGGATCAGGTCGCCCGAGCGCAGGCCGATCGGGTTGTTCGTCAGGTCGTCGCGGATCGCGTACACCGACTGCACCCCGGTGGTCGACTTGTCGCTCGTACCGAGCAGCCTGCCGGTGGTCAGGAAGACCGTGCGGTAGTTCTGCACCAGACCGAGCTCAGGCTTGGTCGTGACCGGCTGCGGATTCGAGCCGTCGGTCAGCGTCACCATCTTGTAGGCGGTCAGATACCCGGGCTGGGCCGGATCGAGCTGGAAGCGCCACAAATTGCCCTGCAGGTCGGCGCCGTAAACGGTGAGCGCGGTGTTGTCGAAGCTCGCGCTGTCGACCCAGGCGTTGATCTTGCCGAGTCCGCTCGGGTCCACGGTGCCGCCGACGCAGGGCGCGACCGTGTCCACGCCGTCGCAGCCGGTGCCCGTGCCGATCCGGTTGAGGACCACGCCGGTTTGCGCGTCGACGATGTAGAGGTAGCCCTTGCCGTCGCCCGGACTGATGTTGTTGTAGCCGGAGCTGAAGATCACCACCCACCTGCCGTCGGACTTGCGCTTGACGATCAGCGGGTTGCCGAAGGACAGGCCGACGTTGCAGTCGGAGGTCTTGCCGACTGCGACGGCATCGGTCATGCCGCAGTTCGCGCCGGCGTCCGCGCCGCCCGCGAACTCCCACAGGCCTTTCGGGTTGTCCGGATCGGTGATGTCGAGCGCGTAGTATCCGCGCCCGCCGGCGTTCAGGCCGGCGACCATGATCGTGTGCCAGTTGGCCTGCGCAGCGCAGGGCGTGGCCGCCGTGTGGCCGAAGCACACGTCGCCGACGACCGGCGAGCCGTCGACGTTGTACTGGTGCACGAACAGCGCCGTCGTCTCCGCGAGGAGCTTGAGCTTGGAGCGCACCAGGGTCGGGCTGTACGCCCAGCGCTCGGCGCCCTCGCCGGTGACCGGATTGGTGCTGAGCGTGCCGCTGAACGCGTCGTCCGAAGTGACCACGGTCGCGATGCCCGCGGTCTGGTAGTACGGATTGTTGTCCGGGTCGGTCTCGAAGGCGTGCAGCATGCCGTCGTTCGCGGCGATGTACACCGTGCCCTTGCGCGTCCCGGTCGTGCCGTCGGTGCTCTGGCGGTACTCCTGGTAGAACGGATCGGTGCCGCTGAACACCCCGGTGTTGTAGCTGAAGGGCGAGCCCTTCACGTAGGCCGGCTGGGCGTTGACGATGTCGCCGAGCAGGCCGACGCGCTTGCGGAACAGGTCGGTGGTCGCCGTGCCGCCCTGGCTTTCGTTGCCGGTGTCGCCGCGCACGAAGTCGAGCAGCTTCTGCGGGCTCGCCGAGATGTCGCGTCCGCTGCCGTCGACCGTCCAGGGCGTGTACTGCGCGAGCAGCGTCGGGTCGAAGGCGCTCATCTCGGCCGCCGTCAGCTCGTCTTCGCCGGCGCAGCCCGGGTAGAGCGTGGTCGCCGTGGCGCCTGGCCAGCACAGCACCTTCAGCCGGTTGCCGTTGCCGGGCACCGGGACGGCGTCGGTCGCGTCGTAGGTGTAGATCCTGCGGTCCGTGTGGCTGCGCTGGTTGAGCAGGTAGGCGGCCGACCACAGCTCGGCGCTGGCGACGATGCCCGTCGACAGGTCGATGGTGCGCGCCTTCAGGTCGCCGGTCCACTGCACCGTCTGGTATTGCGCCGTGAAGGCGAAGTTGTCGCCGGCGACCGGCTGCAGGTTCGAGGTCGCCGCCGCCGCGCCCGCGCCGGTGCGCGACTGCACCGCCGCCAGGGTCTCGGCCAGCCCGGTGGACAGCGTGATCGGGTCGCGCGCGGAGAAGAACTTGCCGCGCCCGTTCACCGCCGCGTGCCAGAGATCGTCGAGCGCGCTCTCGCTGTCGGCCGAGGGCACCGGCCAGTTCTTGCTGCCCTGCTTGATGTCCCAGAAATCGCCCGAGGTCTTGCTGTCGTAGTTCGGGTCGTAGTTGAGCAGTCCGGCGAGGCCGAGGCCGACGGTGAAGGTCGTCATGTGCTGGTGCGCCGCCTGGTCCTGCTGCGTGGTCGGCACGTTGTCGTCGAGGTCGGTGCGCAGGTCGGTCTTGTAGTAGTACGCCGCGACGTCTGCCAGCGTGCTGCTCGCGCCCGACAGGGCGCCGTCGAAGGCGCCGTCGGCGCGCTTGGTGTAGCCGGCATCGGTGTTGTCCTCGTTGCCGATATTGCCGCCGCCGAGCGTGTCGCCGTTGTTGCCGTTCCAGTAGCCGTCCGTGGTGAGGATCGCGTAGCTCGGCTGGCAGGAGACCTGGATCGGGCTGCCCGGCATGCCGTTGTTGATGCCGTTGGTGATGCCGCCGTAGTAGCGGCCGACGCGCGACAGCGCCTCGCGCAGCGGCGTCGAGCCGTGGTCTTCCTGGTCGTAGAGCTTCTGGTACCAGGCCTGCTTCTGCGCATCGTCGAAGTCGGCGACCGCGAGGAAACGGTTCGCCAGGTCGCCCGCCGGGTTGATGGTGATGAAGCCGAGGCGATAGCTCTGGTCGATGCCCGCGAAGGCGCGCCCGATGGAGGTCTTGGTCGACTGCATGCGGCTGCGGTAGTAGGCGTACCAGTTGGCGAAGTTGGTCATCTCCTCGTCGTAGCTGCAGACGTTGGTCGCGCAGTCGGTACGCGCCGGGTACTTGTTGAAGGTCGACGGGATCGTGTTTGCCGGCGGGTCCTGGAAGGGCACGATGTTGACACGCACGAAATTGCCCACGCCGGTGCGCCCTGGGTTGCCGTCGACGCCGCCGGTAAAGTTGCTGGCGGTGGTCTCGATGTCGCCGCTGGTCGTGCCGCCCGAGAGCGTCACGCCGTTGATGTTGCTGATGCCGTTCTCGTTCACGGTGACGCCGAGCCCGTTCAGCTCGCCGCCGGTGCCGGCGGGTGCGGTGATGTGCACCGTGCTGCCGTTCGAGGTGGTCGTCGCGGTGTAGCCGTGGGTGCCGGTGCCGGCGTTGATCGCATTCTTCACCGCGTTGCCCATCCAGTCGTTGCGCGAGCCGCCGCCACCCGAGCAGCCGGCGCCGCTGGTGCACCAGATCGTCGAGCTGACGACCTGCGTCGTGCCTACGCTCACATAGTTGACGCGATCGCCGCTGTCGACGCTGGAGAACGAGAAGCTCGCGGTCGCCTGGGTCAGCGGGGTGCCCGGCGAGGTGACGCTGACGGTGTAGCCGTTGTACAGCGTGCACTGGTCCATCGTGCCGCCGGGACAGTTGGCATCGACGCGCGTGATCGAGACGACGTTGCTCGCGACGGTCGCCGCGTAGCTGCTGGTCGCGGTGTTGGCATTGATCGCGTCCCGGATCGCGACCGCCGCGACGCTCGGCGTGAACGACGCGCCCTGGACGATCGGCGCGGCGATCACGTTGGTCCCGTTGATATTGATCGCAGTGATCGTGCCGCCGGAAGAGTCGCCTTGCGGATTGTTGACCGTGATCGTGCCGCTCGCCGGCACCGGGGTCGTAGCGGCGCCTGAAATGACGCCGGTGTACTTGGGCCGCGTGTAGCTGCCCTGGAGCTTCGCTTGGCAGTTGGTCAGCGCGGTGCTGTTGCAGAAGCGCAGCGGCGCAGGCACCGTATAGATCCCGGTCGGTGTGGTCGCCGTGGTGCAGTTGGTCAGCGTCGCGTCGGTGCAGTACTCGGTCGCCAGCAGCCGGTAGTAATAGGGCGCGCCGTAGACGTACTTGATCGGGTTGCCGCCGCCGTTGTCTTTGCCGTAGCCGTACGCCGTGTTCGGGTAGGTGTACTGGCTGTTCAGCCGGCAGTTGGTCGGGTAGTTGCTCGCATTGCTCTCGTTGTCGCTCTGCGACGTGCACCAGGCGCGGTCGGGAAAGCTCGAAACCAGGTTGCTGGTGGTCTGCGCGTTGCCGCCGTTGTTCATCGCCAGGATGCCGACGCGGAAGGTGTTGTTGCCGGCGGTCGTCACGTTGTCGGTCGGCACCGCGGTCCAGTTCGAGGTCGCCGCGGCGTTCATGTCGCCCCGCGAGCTGGTGTCCCAGTTGACCGCCGGGTAGTAGCGGATCTCGGGGTTGTAGTACTGGTAGTTCACCTCGGGCGACATCATCGGCGGGTCGCCGACCTCGCAGTCCTCCAGCGTCGAGCCGATCGAGCCGCCGCTGTCCCTGGAGTCGAAGCACAGCTCCTCGGCGTTGCCGAACAGGCTGCCCATGTAGTCGGGCGTGTACTGCTCGCGCATCGAGCCAGAATCGTCGAGGATCACCACGATGTTCGGCTTGACGTTCGACGCCGGCTGCGCGAGCGGCTCGGTCGAGATGTCGGTCTGCGCGAGCGTCATCGCCGGCGCGCTGAGCGCGGCCGCGACGAGCGCGAGGAACGTTTTGCGGAAGCGGGGTTTGGGATTGCTCATGGTGGTTCTCCGGAATCGCAGGCTCAGTAGATGACGGCCTGCACGTAGCTCACCGTGTTGCGCGGGCCGATGATGCGGACCGTGACGCGGTAGAACGGTGAAGACGTTTGCGTGATGGCGAAGGTGCCGAACTGGGCAGCGCCCTTGGTGCCGCCCGAGCTGCCGGCGACGTCTTCCGAGGAGCGCACGCAGATGCGGCCGGACGGGTCGCCCGCGGCGTCGCACAGCCGGTGGACGGCGTAGCTGACCACGTTGCCGCCGGCGTCCGCCGGAAGGGCGACGGCGCCCGCCGCCCAGTCGAAATCGTTGGTCGCGTCGCCGTCGCCGCCGGTGAAGTCGACGTTCGCCTGCCAGGCGGCGTGGTACGCCGCGCCGTCGGCAACGCCGGGATTGTCGTTGTACAGCGTGCTGCCGCCGTCGTTGATCATCAGCCAGGTGCGCGCGGCCTCGATGCCCGCGTCGCCCGCCATCGTCGCGCCCTGCTTGAAGGCGAGGTTGTTGGCGATGGTCGCGCCGGTGTCGACGCCGCGCATCATTGCCAGGCCGGCGAGCGACATCGCCACCAGCACGATGAGCGAAATGAACAGCACCGCGCCGCGCTGGCTGCGGGCCGGTGCGCGTCGGACGGATCTCACGAGAACCTCCAGATCATGTTGCGCAGCGGGATCGTCGTCTCGAACACGCGGTAGCGGTAGCAGCGCGCCTGGTTCGTGACGGTGGTGAAGTTCGTCCAGTCGAAGCTGCCGCCCTGCCAGGTCGGTGCCGCGGTGGTCGCCGTGCAGTTCGCGCCGGTCGGCTTTTCATAATTTCCCACGCGCGCGACCAGGCCGATGCGCACCGACAGGACCTGCCGCCATTCCGCGGCGCTCGCCGGCAGCGTCGCGTTGTAGGTGTCGACGATGCCGTCGTCGTTGGTGTCCTTGCCGTATTGCGCGCGCATGTCGACGATGCCGTCGACCAGGTCGATCGCTGCGCCGCCGGCCGCGAGGTCGAACGGGTCGGCCACGCGCAGGCTGTCATTGGTGATGGTGTAGTTGCGCACCACCGGCGTGCCGAGGTTGAAGACGTAGTCGTTGGTGCCGTAGACGGGGAAGGCGCCGCCGCCCGGCGGGTTGTAGAGCGCCGAGGCGGTCGACAGGCGCTGGATCTTGGAGGACGCCGGGATCAGCCCCGAGACCTGCATCATGGTGCAGGGGCTGCCGGCCTTGTCGACGACCAGCAGCCGGTCGAAGGTGGGCGCGGCAAAGTAGCCGCCGATGCCGTCGATCGTCAGCTCGCTCGCGGTCGCGGGCGCGGTCATCAGGGTGGGAATGGTGCGCACGCTGCCGGTGCCGTACATCACCGTGATCTGGTCGGGCGTGTTGGCGGCCGAGGTGATGACGACCGGGGCGACGAAGATATTGGTGAGCGCGCCGCCCAGGTTCTGCGAGTACTGGCCGTTATAGAACCAGTTCATGTTGCCGCAGCCGAGCGTCATGGAATGGTTGATGCCGAAGCCGGACATGCGTACGTCGCGCTCGAGCGTGAACAGCGCGACGTTGCCGTTGGTCTGCGCGCCGCCGGCGCCGAGCGTCGCCTTGTTGAACTCGTCGCTCGTCAGGTAGGCCTGGCTCATGATCAGGATGCCGATCAGGCCGATCGCGATCGCGACCAGCACTTCGATCAGGCTCATGCCGCGCTGGACGCGGCGCATGGCGATATGCAGGGTCTTTTTCATCATCCGCGCCCGTTGATCCGTGCAATGACAATGTGCCGGCTGAAGTCCGCGGCGGCCTCGCCCGGGCGCAGCCAGCGCACCGTGACCGTGACCGTGGCACTTGGTTCTTGAGGGGGTGGCGGCGCGCAGTTGTCGACCACCACGACGATCGAAGGCGCGTTCGCGCCGCTCGCCTGGGGCAGGGCGGCCTGCACCTGGTTGACCCAGGCGGTGCGTTTCGCGTAGGGGGCAGCGCCGTCGTCGTAGCTGCAGATGTTGGTGCGATCGACCCACATCGTGCCGACGATCTGCGAGGCGAGGTAGGACGCTTCGGCGCGGTACTTCGCCTCGACCGTGTTGCGCATGCCGATCGTCTGCATGCCGAGCATCGCGAGAATGCCGATCGAGAAGATCAGGATCCCGATCAGGACCTCGAGCAGCATGACGCCGCCCTGGCGGCCGGGTCTGGAAGGCGATTGGATATTCATGGCGGGTGTCATCCGGTCATCCGGTTCAGCAGGCGCGCGGTTCGACCGCGGGCGGTACGGGTACGGCGACCTTGGGGTCGCACATGCGCGCCTCGCCGCCGGGCGTGATCATCACGCGCATGCAGCGCATCTTGCCGCTCGCCGACAGGTGCTCGCAGGTGCCGGTGGTATTGGAAAAGTCGATCTGCGTGATGCCGGCGCCGCTGAGCCGGCCGAGGCCGCTGAAGGTCGCGGTGCTGCCGCCGGTGGTGGCGATCGCGACGTTGCGGGTGCCTTCGGTCGCCGAGCGCTTCTCGATGATCTGCGCCACGGTGCCCATGTCGCCCGGCTCGGCCTCGCAGTTGCCCGTCGGGTCCGAGAGGCTCACCACCCAGGCGAGCGAGGTCGTCGACAGCACGCAGCCCGCGGTGAGGTTGCTCACGAACTGGAAGCGCACCGTGCGGTTCTGGCGGATCGCCTCGGCGCGCGCGCTGCTCAGCCCGGTCAACGCGGTCTGTGCCGCGTTCTTGATCTGCTGGTTCTGCAGGAAGATCGTGAACATGGGCACGGCGACGAACAGCACGAGTGCGACGATCGTGATCCCGATCATCAGCTCGATGAGCGTGAAGCCGCGCTGCACGCTGCGCGCCCGGCGGCGTAGGCCGATGCTCAGCACGACTCGCCCTTCTTCGAGACCCAGCAGGTCGTCGAGTCGTTCCAGCCGGGCAGGCTGGTGAACGTCGAGGTGCGCACGTTCGACTGGTTGACCGTGTACTGGAAACCGGTCATGCCTTCGCTCGCCACGCCAGTCGCGATGCAGCGGAACGCGTTCTGCGTGACCGCGCCGCCGGCGCCGTCGTCACAGGCATAGGTAAAGTAGCGGGTGCCCGGGGTCGCCGTGTTGAAGCCGACGTAGGTCCGGTTGTCGCCGAAGTATTTCTCGGCGCGCAGGCGAAGGTCCGACAGCGTGGAAGTCGCCTCGGTGATCTTGCCGCGCAGCACGTAGTCCCGGTAGTTGGGCAGGGCGATCGCGACCAGGATCCCGATGATCGTGACCGCGATCAGGATCTCGATGAGGGTAAAGCCTCGTGCCGTGTTCTTCATTGAAGCCATCCTGTTCATAGCGTTCATCTGAACCCCTTCTTACGTGATGTGGATGCTAGGCGAGCGCCGCGCCGGCCCGCAATCGATGCACGACCAACGGCCGATCTCGCCGTTCGAGCGGCGCGGCGGCGGACGCCGACCGAGAACTATGTCACGCTCGTCCGGTCGCGTTCCCGACAGGGCGTATAATCTGCGCCGACCGTACGCTGGTGTAGCTCAGTTGGTAGAGCAACTGATTCGTAATCAGTAGGTCCGCAGTTCGAGTCTGCGCACCAGCACCATATCCTTCACCGGAATTTCCAACCGTCCGCTCCGATCACGCCTGCCATGGCCGCGCGCATCCTGGTTGTCGACGACGACCGCAGCCTTCGCGATCTGCTCGGACTGCACCTGCGCTCGGCCGGCTACGAAGTGCAAGTTGCGGAAGACGCGATCGAGGCCGGCTACCGGGTGCTCGAGCGCGCGCCCGACCTGATCGTCTGCGACGTGAACATGCCGTACATGGACGGCTTCGAGTTCGTCAGCGCGCTCAAGGCCGACACGACGCTGCCGTACATCCCGGTGATCTTCCTCACCTCGCGCGAGGACGGCGATCTGCGCGGCAATGAGCTCGGCGCGGTTGCCTACGTGATCAAGCCGGTGCGGGTCGAAGCGCTGCTCAGCGTGGTGGCCCAGCATGTGCCAGGCGACGCGCGCTAAGCGGCGCAGCACGCACGCTTGGGGCGCGCGCTGCGCGATTTCCTAGCTGCCCGCCTCGCACACCCGCAGCTCGGTGCCGGGGATCCGGCTGACGACCGTTTCGAGCTTTTCTTTGAGCGAAGGCTCGATTTCGCGGATCTGCAGCCAGACCTTGGGCACGCGCGTCTCGCGCGGGCCGATTTCCGCGCTGCGCACCTTTTTCGCCTGCAGCGCCTCGAGCCGCGACTTGGCGCCGGCTTCGGTACGGAACACGCCGAGCGAGATCGCCCAGCGCGTGGGGCCCTCGTCCTGCACGATGAAGTAGTCCTCCACGCCGAGCGCGCGCAGCTCGCGCGTCTTGCGCAGCGCGCCTGCACGGCCGTCGCTTTGCGCCGGAATGAACACCCACCAGCTCGCGGTTTCCTCGGTGCGCCGCTCGCTGAGCTGGCCGCCGAGGCCGAGGGAGCCGACCACCTTCGCGGCGGCCGGCGCATCCGCGATCGTGAAGCTGCCCCATTCGAGGCAGGCGATCGGCTGCGGTCGCGGCGCGGGCGGCGTCATTGGCGCAGACGGCGTTGCCGCCGCCGCGGCGCTGGGCGATGCGGCGCTCGCCGCGGGTGCCGCGCGCTGCAGCCGCTCGGGCTGGAGCTGGCGGGCCATCGGCCGCGGATCGGTGGCGGTTTCCACCGGCTGCATGTATTTCGACCAGGCGAAGAACCCGAGGTTGAGGAGGATGAGGAACAGGGCCAGGACGCGCACGCTCAGCCCCCGCCAACGGGCGCCTGCGCGCCGCCCGGCTTGTGTTCCGGCGCGCGCTCGCGCGGCGGCTCGCTCGCCGCGACGCGCGCCAGCCCTTCGAGCACGAGGTTCTCGACGTAGCGCGTGCGGACCTCGAGCTGCTCGACGAGCGCGCGGCCGGCGCCACCGCTCACCAGGCACAGCGCATCCGGCGCAGCGCTGCGCAGCATGCGCTCGACCGCGCCCGCCTGCGCGTGGCGGCAGCCGGTCTCGATGGCGTCGAGCGTGCAGGTCGGGGTCTTGCGGAAATGGCCTTCCTGGATCGGCAGCTTGCCGGTGTGCTCGTGCAGCACGAAGCGCATCAGGTCGACGCCGGGCAGGATCAGCCCGCCGAGGAATTCGCCCGCGGCCGAGAGCAGGTCGACGGTGGTTGCGGTGCCGGCGTTGACCACGACGCAATCGCCCGCGTGCAGCGCGCGCGCGGCGATCAGCGCCGCCCAGCGGTCGGGGCCGAGCTGTGCGGGGTCGTCGTAGCGGCTGCGCACGCCGCAGCGCGCCGCCTCGCCGCGCAGCCAGAGCGGCTCGGCGTCGAAGATGCTCGTCCAGTTGACGATCAGCTGGTGCGCGCCTTCGCCGGCGACGTTCGAGATCACGATGCGATCGGGGTCCTCGTGCGTCGCGGCGAAGGGATTGATGTCGTGATTCGCCGCGGCGAACTCGATCAGCGAGACGGTCGCGACGTTCGCCCAGCGCGTGCCGTCATGCCAGCCCCACTTGACCCGCGAGTTGCCCGCATCGATGACCAGGTTCATGCCGGCCTCGCCGAGCGGACCGACGCGCCGGGGATGCTGCGCAGGCCGCCGCGCGTGCGCAGCTGCAGGCCGCCGTCGGGCGCGAGGCCGGCGGCGACGCCGGTGACCTGGCGGCCGTCGGCGAGCCGCAGGCGCAGCCGCTGCCCGGCGTCGGCATGCAGCGCCTCCCAGTCCTCGCGCACCGCCTCGAGCCCGCCTGCTTCGAAGTGCGCGAGCACCGCGAGCAGCTCGCGCGCGAGGCGCGCGGCAATCAGGTTGCGCGAAGGCAGCGGTGCGAGCAGCTGCTCGAGCGCGATCACCGGGCGGCCCAGGCGCGCCGCGGCCCGCGGCTGCGCGCGGCAGTTCAGGCCGATGCCGATCACCGCCAGAGTGCCGCCGCCGGCGGGCCGGGTCTCGATCAGCACGCCGCCGAGCTTCGCGCCGCGCGCCATCAGGTCGTTCGGCCATTTGAGGACGACCCCGTCGGCGCCCAGGGCGCGCAGCGCGCGCGCCACCGCGACCCCGGCGGCGAGCGGCAGACCGACGCTCTGGCGCGGGCTGCAGGCAAGCCTGCGGCGCAGCGAAAACGTGAGGCCTGCGCCGCGCGGCGAGATCCAGCGCCGCCCGCGCCGCCCGCGGCCCGCGGTCTGCAGCTCGGCGGCGAGCAGCACCGCGTCCGGCCCCGAGGGCTCGTCGAGCAGCAGCGCATTGGTCGAGGCGCAGGCGTCGACGACGCGCACCGCGAGGCGCGGCGCGCGGCCGGCGGCGGCGTGCGCGGCAAGCGCGCGCTCGATCGCGGCGGCGTTCAACGGATCGATCAGCACGCGCCGAAGTATAGGCGAGACCGCGGCCCGAAGGCCGCGGCGCGCCGCGCGGCCTGCCGCGGGCGGGCGCGGTTCAGGCCCGGCCGAAGGCGAAATCGCGCCCCGGGGCGGCGGCGAACAGGGCCTTGGTATACGCGTGCTTGGGGGCGACGAACACTTCGTTCGCCGGTCCGTACTCCACCACGCGGCCCTGCGACATGACCGCGACGTGGTCGCAGACCTGCGCCGCGACGCGCAGGTCGTGGGTGATGAACAGCATCGCGAGGTTGAGCCGCTCGCGGATCTCCTCGAGCAGCTCGAGCACCTGCGCCTGCACCGAGACGTCGAGCGCCGAGACCGCCTCGTCGGCGATCAGCAGATCGGGCTCCATGGCGAGCGCGCGCGCGATGCAGATCCTCTGGCGCTGGCCGCCGGAGAACTGGTGCGGGTAGCGCTCGAGCGCCGCGGCGTCCATGCGCACCAGGTCCATCAGCCGCCGCGCGCGCTCGAAGGCTTCGGTCCGCGACAGCCCGTAGTTCACCGGGCCCTCGATGATCGCCTCGCCCACGGTACGCCGCGGGTTGAGCGAGCGGTACGGATCCTGGAACACGATCTGCACCCGGCGGCGCAGCGGGCGCAGGGCACGGCGCGAGCGCCGCGCGATCTCCTCGCCGTGGATGAACACTTCACCGCCGCTCGGGTCGATCAGCCGCACGATGCAGCGTGCCACGGTCGACTTGCCCGAGCCCGATTCGCCGACGATGCCGAGCGTCTGGCCGCGCCGCACCTCGAGCGAGACGTCGGCTGCGGCATGCACCACGCGCCGCGCGGTGAACCAGCCGCGATCGGCGTAGGTCTTCTCCAGCTTCCTGGTCTCGAGCACGATCGGCTGATCGGCCGCGAGCGGGCGGCCGTGGGGCTTGAGGTCGGGCACCGAGGCCATCAGCATGATGGTGTAATCGTGCCGCGGGCGCTTGAGCACCGCGTCCTTGTCGCCGGTCTCGACCAGGCGCCCGAGGCGCAGCACCGCCACGCGGCGCGCGATCTCGGCGACGACGCCGAAATCGTGCGTGATGAACAGCACGCCCATGCCGTGGCGCGCCTGCAGGTTCTTGATCAGCTCGAGGATCTGCGCCTGGGTGGTGACATCGAGCGCGGTCGTCGGCTCGTCGGCGATCAGCAGCGCCGGCTCGAGCACCAGCGCCATCGCGATCATGATCCGCTGGCGCTGGCCGCCCGAGAGCTGGTGCGGGTAGGCCATGATCAGCCGCTCGGGATCGGGCAGCGCGACCTCGCGCACGATGTCGAGGATCTTGCGGCGGCGCGCCTCCGGCGCGAGCCCGGTGTGCTCGCGAAGCACCTCGTCGATCTGCTCGCCGCAGCGCATCACCGGGTTGAGCGCGGTCATCGGTTCCTGGAAGACCATCGACATGCGCGTCGCGCGCAGCTGGCGCAGGCGCTCGGTGGACACCTTGGCGACGTCCTCGCCCTCGAGCAGCATCTGGCCCTGGGTGACCGGCAGCGTATCGGGCAGCAGCCCCATCACCGCCTGCGCAATCACCGACTTGCCCGAGCCGGACTCGCCGACCAGGCAGAGTATCTCGCCGCGCGCGACGCTGAACGACACGCCGCTGACCGCCTCCTTGCGATCGCCGCCCGAGGGCAGGGCGATCGTCAGGTCGCGGACGTCGAGGACCGGCCCGCTGCCCTTCGAGGCGGTCGTCATAGGCGCTTGGCCATTTTCGGATCGAGCGTGTCGCGCAGCCCGTCGCCGAGGATGTTCACCGCGAGCACCGTGATGGTGAGGAAGATGCCCGGAATGAACACGTTGTGCGGATACTCGACGAACTGGATGCGGCCTTCGGCCATGATGTTGCCCCAGGTCGGGATCTCCGGCGGCAGGCCGACGCCGAGAAACGACAGGATCGACTCGATCAGGATCGCCGAGGCGCAGATGAAGGTGCCCTGCACCACGAGCGGCGCGACGGTGTTCGGCAGGATGTGGCTGAACATGATCTTCGGCGTCGAGCTGCCGAGCGAGATCGCGGCCTCGACGTAGGGCTCCTCGCGGATCGTCAGCACGAGGGACCTCACCAGGCGGGTGACGCGCGGGATTTCGGGAATCGCGATCGCGATGATCACCGTGGTCAGGCTTGCGCGCCACATCGCCACCAGCGCGATCGCGATCAGGATCGCCGGGATCGCCATGATGCCGTCCATCACGCGCATGATCACGCCGTCGAGCCAGCGCATGTAGCCGGCCACCAGGCCGAACAGGATGCCGATGACCAGCGACACCACCGCGGTCACCAGGCCGACGAACAGCGACACCCGCGTGCCGTAGATCACCCGGCTGTAGATGTCGCGCCCGAGCGAGTCGGAGCCGAACCAGAAGGTGTGCGTGACCATGTCGCCGTCGTCGGTCATCATTTCGCCCGTCTTGCCCGGGACGAGGTCGCGGCTGCCGGCGTCGAACATGGTCGGATCGACCGTGCCGAGCCAGGGCGCCGCCGCCGCGATGAGCACGAGCAGCGCGATCACCGCGCCGCCGAGGCGGACCGAGCCGCTTTTGCGCACCCGCTGCCAGGTCGATTCGTGCGGCCGGATGTCGGCCGCTTCGACCGACAGTTCTTCGTAGCGCTTGATGTCTGTCGCTGCCATGTCAATAGCGAATGCGCGGGTCGAGGATCACGTAGGAAAGATCCACGAGCAGGTTGACCACCACGTAGACGAACGAAAAGAACAGGATCACGCCCTGGATGGTCGGGAAGTCGCGCGACAGCACCGCGTCGACGGTGAGCCGCCCGAGCCCGGGAATCGCGTAGACCGATTCGGTGACCACCACGCCGCCGATCAGCAGCGCGATGCCGATGCCGATGATGGTGACGATCGGCACCGCCGCGTTGGCCAGTGCGTGCGAGATCAGCACGCGCGATTCGGCCAGGCCCTTGGCGCGCGCGGTGCGGATGTAGTCCTCGCCGAGGGCCTCGAGCACCGAGGCGCGCGTGACCCGTGCGAGCAGCGCGATATAGATCACCGACAGCGTGATCGAGGGCAGCACCAGGTGATAGAGGAACGGGCCGAAGCCGTCCGCGATCGGCTTGTAGCCCTGCACCGGAAACCAGCCGAGCTTGAGCGAGACCAGCCATACCAGCATGTAGCCGAGCACGAACACCGGGACCGAGAAGCCGAACACCGAGAAGCCCATCAGCGCGCGGTCGAACCAGCCGCCGAAGCGCCAGGCGGCCACCACGCCGAGCGGCACCGCGACCAGGATGGCGATGAAGATCGTCAGCACGGCGAGCGACATCGTCGGCTCGAGGCGCTGGGCGATCAGCTCGGTGACGCGCACCTTGTAGTAATAGGACTCGCCGAGGTCGCCGCGCAGCAGCTGGCCGACCCAGATGCCGAACTGCACCGGCAGCGGCCGGTCGAGGCCGAGCGTCTCGCGGATGCCCTCGATCTGCTCGGTGCTCGCGGCGTCGCCGGCGAGGATCGCCGCCGGGTCGCCGGGCGTGAGGCGCAGCAGCAAGAACACCAGCACCGCGACGATCACCAGCACGGGGATCGTCGAGAGCAGGCGGCGGGCGATGAATTGGTACATCGATGGCCGGGAGGCGCGCGTTGAACGCGCGCACGTGGACTGGGATCGGGCTAACCGCTCACGCGCGGTCGCTCGTACGCGCGCAGACGAACCGGCGACCGGGCCTGCATGGCCCGGCCGTCCGGATTCGTCCTATTTCTTGCTGATGTTCCAATAGGTATGCGCAAGCCCCGACGTGATCCAGCCGTGGACGTTCTTGCGCGACGCGGCGGGCTGGGTGTATTCGCCGAGCGGCGCGTGGGTCGCGTCGGCAAACGCCTCGGCCTGCACCTCCTGGGCGAGCTTTTTCTTCTTCGCCGCGTCGGTGGACTTGGCGAACTCGGCGCGCAGCGCTTCGAGCTTGGGATCGGTCGGCCAGCCGAACCAGGGCGATTTCACGCCACGCGCCTGCAGGGCTGCGTTGTTGATCGGGTTCCAGATGTCCGGCGCGGTCCAGGCGGTGCAGAACATGTTCCAGCCGCCCTTGTCGACCGGGTCCTTCTTCGCGCGGCGCGAGACCAGCGTCTGCCAGTCCATCGCCTGCAGGTCGACCTTCATGCCCATCTGGCGCATCAGCTGCGCGGCGACCTCCGGCAGCTTGTCGATCGAGGCGAGATCGGTCGGCTTCATGATCACCACGGTCGTGCCGTCGTAGCCCGAGTCCTTGAGCAGGGCGCGCGCCTTCTTCATGCTGCCCTTGGCCTGGATGTCGCTGCCGGCGGTGCTCGCGTAGGGCGTGCCGCAGGTGAACATCGACGGGCAGGTATGGTACAGATCCTTGACGCCGACCTGCGCCTTGAGGAACGGCTCCTGGCGGAACGACGCGAGCACCGCGCGGCGCACCTTCACGTTGTCGAAGGGCTTGAGCAGGTGGTTGAAGCGGCACATGTACTGCAGGCCGATCTTCGGCTTGCGCACCTGAACGTTCTTGTCCTTGAGCAAGGTCGCGTAGTGCTGGAACGGCACCGACTCGAGGATGTCGATCTCGCCGTTGATCAGGGCGTTGACCTGCGCCTGGTAGTCGCGCAGCGCGAGATTCCACACCACCTTGTCGACGTAGACGTTCTTGCCGCCCGCGGTACCGGAGGGCTTTTCCTTGCGCGGCACGTATTTCGTGTTCTTCACGTACACGGCCTTGTCGCCCGGCTTGAACTCGTCCTTGACGAAGATGTAGGGACCCGAGCCGATGTACTCGCTGATCTGCGTCTTCGGGTCGGTCTCGGCGATGCGCTTGGGCATGATGAAGGGCACGTTCGACGACGGCTTGCCCAGGGCCTCGAGCACGAAGCCGCAGGGCTCCTTCAGCGTGATGCGGAACGAATCCTTGCCGGTGGCCTCGATCTTGTCGACGAAGGTCATCAGCGCGACGCCGAGCGCGTCGCGCTTGCCCCAGCGATCGAGCGAGGCGACGACGTCCTCGCCGGTCACCGGCGCGCCGTCGTGGAACGCGAGCCCCGGGCGCAGCGTGAAGTCGTAGACCTTGTGGTCCTTCGACTCGGTCCACTTGTCGACCATCTGAGGCTGGATCTTGTTGTTCTCGTCGGTGGCGAACAGCGTGTCGTAGATCATGTAGCCGTGGTTGCGGCTCATGTACGCCGTGGTCCAGATCGGATCGAGAATCGAAAGGTTGGAATGCGGCACGACCGTGAGCACGGTTTCGGCCCGTGCGGCCGGCATGGTCAGTGGGCCGGCGAATGCGACGGCGACGGCGAACATCGCCAGCGAGCGCTTGAATGTCATGGGGTTCTCCTCCTAAAGAGTAATTGCACGATAGCCCAAACCCGCGGGCCGCGGCAAGCCGCGCAGGCGGTGCGTTCGCAGGCATCGATCCGGTGCTTGTGCACCCGGCCGGTGCGGCTTACGCTCGCGCATTTCCGCGAACGGAAGGCATCACGTGGCGCGCATCGCAGTGGGTGGTTTTCAGCACGAAACCAATACGTTCGCGCCGTCGAAGGCCGAATATGCGGCGTTCGAAGCCGGCGGCGGCTGGCCCGGCGTCCAGTACGGCGACGCGCTGTTCGCGGCGGTCGAGGGCGCGAACATTCCGGCCGCGGGCGCGATCCAGGCGCTGCGCGCGCAAGGGCATCACCTGGTCGGCACCGCCTGGGCGGCGGCGAGCCCCTCGGCGCATGTCACGCGCGAGGCCTACGAACGGATCGCCGGCGCGCTCATCGAGCGGCTGCAAGCGGCCGGCCGCGTCGACGGCGTCTATCTCGATCTGCACGGCGCGATGGTCTCCGAGGCATTCGACGACGGCGAGGGCGAGCTGCTGCGCCGCGTACGCGAGGCGGTCGGCCCGCGCGTGCCGATCGCCGCGAGCCTCGACCTGCACGCCAACCTGACGCGTGCGATGCGCGAGCATGCCGACGCGCTGGTCGCCTATCGCACCTATCCGCACGTCGACATGGCCGACACCGGCGCGCGTGCCGCGCACTTGCTCGAGCGGATGCTGAAGCGCGGCGAGCGCCTGGCGACGGCGAGCCACGGCTTCGATTTCCTCACCGGCATCCCGTCGCAGTGCTCGTTCATCACGCCCTGCAAGGGCATCTACGCCGACCTGGGCGAGCTGGAGAACCGCCACGACGTGGTGCTGTCGTTCACCCCGGGGTTCCCGATGGCGGATTTCGACGAATGCGGCATGGCGGTGTTCGGCTACGGCGCCGAGCGGCGCGAGGTGGAGGCCTGCGTCGAGGCGCTGCGCGAGCGGGTGGAAGCTGCGGAAAAAGACTTCGCGCTCGAGCTGCACGCGCCGCAGGACGCGGTGCGCCGCGCGCGCGCGCAGGGCGCGCCGGGCGCGCCGGTGGTGCTCGCCGACACGCAGGACAACCCGGGCGCCGGCGGCAACGGCGACACTACCGGCCTGCTCGCCGCGCTGATCGAGCAGCACGCCGAGGACGCGGTACTCGGCCTGCTGATCGATCCCGAGGCGGCCGAGCGCGCGCGCGAGGCCGGCCAGGGCGCGACGCTTGGCTTTTCGCTTGGTGGGCGCTCGAACATCGCCGGCGACGCGCCGCTCGAAGGCGAATTCACCGTCGAGCGCATCGGCGACGGGCGCTTCACCTGCACCGGGCCGATGTTCAAGGGCTTTCGCATGCAGCTCGGCACCATGGCGCTGCTCAGGAGCCGCGCTGCGCCGGGCGTGCGCGTGGTGATCGCCTCGCGCAAGGTGCAGGCCGCCGACCAGGAGATGTTCCGCCACCTCGGCGTCGAGCCGCGCACGCAGCGGGTGCTCGGCCTGAAGAGCTCGGTGCATTTCCGCGCCGACTTTCAGCCGATCGCAAAGGAGGTGCTGGTGGTCAAATCACCCGGCCCGGCGCTCGCCGACCCGGCCGAGTTCCACTGGACCAAGCTGCGCCCCGGCGTGCGCCTGCGCCCCCTGGGCCCGGTGCACCGAGGCTGAGGCGGGGAGACCGGCCATGCGGCTGCTGACATTCAAGCGAAAGCGCGGCGGCGCGGCGCGCATCGGGCTGCTGCTCGCTTCGGGCGGCGTGCTGGACGTTGGTGCCGCGGCGGCGCGCGCACGCCAGCGCCTGCCGTTCGACGCGGGGGACATGATTTCGCTCGTCGCCGCGGGGCGCGGCGGCCTCGCCGCGCTGCGGCGGCTGGCAAAGGCTTCCAAAGGCAGGGGCACGGCGCTCGCCGCGCTGCGCGTACTGGCGCCGATCCCGCGGCCGCGCAGGAACGTGTTCTGCGTCGGCTGGAATTACCTCGAGCATTTCGCCGAAGGCGCCAAGGCGCGCCCGCATGTGCAGGAGATGCCCGCGCACCCGGCGTTTTTCAGCAAGGCGCCGACCGCGGTGACCGGGCCCTACGATCCCGTGCCGCTGCACGCGGGGGTCACCGAGAAGCTCGACTGGGAGGTCGAGCTCGGCGTGATCATCGGCCGCGGCGGGCGCAACATCGCCGAGGCCGACGCGATGAAGCACGTCTACGGCTATACGGTGATCAACGACGTGTCGGCGCGCGAAGTCCAGCGCCAGCATGGCCAGCAATGGTTCAAGGGCAAGAGCCTGGACGGCAGCTGCCCGATGGGCCCGTGGGTCGTCACCGCCGACGAAGTGCCCGATCCGCAGGCCTTGCGCGTGACCTGCCGGGTGAACGGCGTGACCAAGCAGGACGCCAACACGCGCCAGATGTACTTCCGCATTCCGCGCATCATCGCCGAGCTCTCCGCGGGGCTCACGCTCGAGCCGGGCGATGTCATTTCCACCGGCACGCCGGCGGGCGTCGGGCACGCGCGCACGCCGCCCGAATTCATGGCGCCGGGCGATCTGCTCGAGACCGAGGTCGAGGGCATCGGTCTGCTGCGCAACAGGATCGTGAAGGCGTGAGCTACGCCGGTGGCTGCCGGTGCAGCGCCGTTCGCTTCGAGGCCGCGGGTGAAGCGACGAACTGCTGCTATTGCCACTGCACCAGCTGCCGCCGCGCTTGCGGCGCGCCGTTCGTCGCTTGGGCGACGTTTCCGAGTGCGGGATTCCGGCTTTTGCATGGGACGCTGGCGAGTGTGCGCTCGTCAGCGCCGGTGACGCGGGGGTTCTGCAGCGCCTGCGGCACGAGCCTGACCTACGCGCACGACGCGCGGCCGGAGGAAATCGACATCGCGCTCGCGACGCTCGACGATGCGCGCACGATCGCGCCCGAGTACCACATCTGGATGGCCGACGCCCTGCCGTGGGACCGGCCCGGCGACGGTCTGCCGCAGTACCGCGGCTGGAAGCGCGACGCCTAGCGCGCGCGACGCAGGATCTGCCCGGGCCGCGCGCCGCCGTGCTGGCCGGCCGTGGCGACCTCGACGCCGTTGACGAAGACCCGCGCGATGCCTTTCGGCGGATGCTTCGGATCCTCGTAGGTTCCGACGTCGATCACCGTTTTCGGATCGAACAGCACGAGATCCGCGGCGAAGCCTTCGCGCAGCAGGCCGCGGTCGCGGAAGCCGAACTTCGCCGCCGGAAAGCCCGTCATGCGGTAGACCGCTTCGGCCATCGAGAACAGGCCGAGGTCGCGGCAATAGCGTCCGAGCACGCGCGCGAAGGTGCCGTACAGGCGCGGATGCGGCCGGCCGTCGAGCGCCGGGATGCCGTCCGAGCCGATCATGGTGCTCGGATGCTTCATCACCGTGCGCACGTCGTCCTCGTTCATCGCGTGCAGCACTGCGGTCGCGCCCGGCGCCGCCGCGAGGATGCGCTGCGCAGCGGCGAGCGGCTCGAGGTTCATCTCGCGCGCGAGCTGGGCGATCGACTTGCCTTCCCAGTCGGCGTGGCCCTTGCTCGATGCGATCACCACGTCGTCCGCAGTGAGCGTGCCCAGGCCGCCGCCGAAGCGTCCGTCGGCGACCACCGCCGACAGGATGGTGCTGCCCGCGGTGTACGGATACTGGTCGGCGTGCACGTCGAGGCCGCGGCGCTGCGCGGCGTCGATCCGCGCGAGCGACTGCGAGACCATGCCCCAGGCACGGCGGCCCGAGGCCTTGTGGTGCGAGATCTGTACCGGCACCCCGGCGCGCTCGCCGATCGCCACCGCCTCGTCGATCGAATCGAGCAGACCGAGGCTCTCGTCGCGCATGTGCGTGGCGTACAGCGCACCGCTGCCGGCCATCAGCCGGGCGAGCTCGACGATCTCGTCGGTCGCGGCGTTGCGCCCGGGCTCGTAGACGAGACCCGTGGACATGCCGATCGCGCCGGCCTCCAGCCCCTCCTCGACGATCGCTTTCATCTTCGCCAGCTCGGCCGCGCTCGGCGCCGGGTTTTGCGGCGCGGCCATCGCCGCCAGGCGCACCGTGCCGTGGCCGATCAGCATCGCGACGTTGAGGCTCGGCGGATCGCGCTCGAGCCGCTCGAGGTAGCCGCGATGGCCCTCCCAGCCGGCGATCTCGCCGGCGCTCTGGAAGCCGGCGGCCATCTGCCAGGCTTCGCGAAACGGCGCCGGGCCGAAGCCGCAGTTGCCGATCACGCAGGTCGTCACCCCGCCGAGGACCTTGAACGCCATGTCCGGGTGCTTGATCACCGCGAAATCGTCGTGCGTATGCACGTCGATGAAGCCCGGGGCGAGCGCCAGGCCCTTCGCGTCGAGCGTGCGCCTGGCGCCGCCGCCGATCGCGTCCACCGATCCGAGCGCCGCGATGCGGCCGCCTTCGATCGCGAGATCGCCGATCACGGGCGCGGCGCCGCTGCCGTCGTAGAGCAGCGCCCCGCGAATGAGCAGATCGGCCTGCGCCATGCTCAGGGCTGCGGCCAGGGGCGTTGCGCGGGGCGCAGGCCCTCGAGCGCGCGTGCGATCTGCAGCACCCCGCGGTCGTCGAAGCGCCGCCCGATCACCTGCACGCCGATCGGCAGGCCCTCGGCGCTCGCCGTCCAGTTGAGCGATGCGGCAGGCTGCTCGGACATGTTGTACGGCACCGTGAACGCGATGTGTGGCAGCGCGTCGTGCGGATCGTTGCCCGGGCAGGGCAGCTCGGCCTCGAAGGGCAGGATCGGCGAGACCGGCGAGATCACGTAGTCGAAGGCCTGCGTCGCGCGCACCGTCGCATCGCGCAGCGCGACGACCGCGTTGTAGGCCGCCATGACGTCCGCGCCGCTGAAATCCTTCGCACGGTACGTGCACCACTCGACGATGAACGGCAGGACCTTCGCCTGGCGCTCGGGCGCGAGCGCACGGAAATCGGCGTACGAGCGCGCCTCGAAGAACCGCGTCATGCCGTCGAGCAGCGCGGCGCTGAGGAACGAGGCCATCGGCGCCAGCTGTGCGCCCGCGGCCTCGAGCGCCTTCGCCGCGGCCTCGGCCGCGGCGCGCACTTCGGCGTGCACCGGCAGGCCGACGGCCATGTCGGCGAGCAGCCCGATCTTCAGGCCCTTCAGTTCGCGATCCTCGAGACCCGCCGCGTAGTCGGTCGCCTCGGGCCGCAGGCTCATGAAATCGCGCGCGTCCGGCCGGGCGAGCACGTTTAGCAGTCGCGCCGCATCCTCGACCGTGCGCGTCATCGGCCCGGCGACGCGCCCGAGATAGGGCGGATAGATCGGGATCCGACCGAACGAAGGCTTCAGCCCGAAGATGCCGCAGTGCGTCGCCGGCAGCCGCACCGAGCCGCCGATGTCGGTGCCAAGATGCAGCGGCGCATAGCGGGCCGCGGCGGCGGCGCCGGCCCCCGAGCTCGAGCCCGAGGTGTTGCGCTCGCCGCGCCAGGGGTTGCGGGTGACCCCGTGCAGGCTCGACAGCCCCGAGGAGAGCATGCCGTAGTCCGGCATCGTGGTCTTGCCGAGGATCACGCAGCCGGCCTCGCGCAGCCGCGCCGCAGGCGGCGCGTCCTCGGTCGCAGGCGGCAGGTCCTCGTTGGCGCGGGTGCCGATCGGCGCCCTGTCGCCCCGCGTGGCGACGTTCTCCTTGATGGTGACCGGAACGCCGTCGAGCGGCGACAGCGGCGTTTTCGCCCGCCAGCGCCGCTCCGCGTCGCGCGCCTGCGCCAGCGCGCCCTCGCGGTGGACGCGGTACATGGCGTTGATCTTCGGCTCCCAGGCGTCGATGCGCGCGAGCAGGGCGGTGGTGACCTCGATCGGCGACAGGCTGCCGTCGGCGTAGTGGGCGGCGAGCTCGGCGGCGCTCAGTTCGTGCAAGGCGCTCATCTGGACATTGCGGTCGTTTGCGGAACCATCATAGCCTTGCGACGGTCTCTGGGACAGCGCAGATTCGCGCGCGACCGGTGGCGCGAGTGCGATACTCGCGCCTTTGTCGCGCGGCCGCGCGACGCTGATCCGAGGGAGTGGGATGTTCCGCGCATCATTTGTTGCCCTGTTTGCCGCGATGGCCCTGCTGGCGAGTCCGACGGCAAGCGCCAAGACCATCGAGATCCAGTTCTGGCACGCGATGAGCGGCGCGCGTGGCGCCGAGCTCGACGCGCTCGTCGGCCGCTTCAATGCGTCGCAGAAGGACGTTCGCGTGGTGGCGGCCTACAAGGGACCGTACGACGTGGTCGAGCGCGCGGCGTTCGCGGCCTACCGCGTGAAGAAGGCGCCGCACCTGGTGCAGATCTACGAGGTCGGCACCTCCGACATGATCGCCGCGCGCGATGCGGTCAAGCCGATATGGCGACTCATGGTCGAGGCGGGCATGCCGCTCAAGCACGAGGCGTTCGTGCCGGCGGTCGCGGCGTACTTCGCCGACTCGAAGGGACGGCTGCTCGCGCTGCCGTTCAACACCTCGACGCCGGTGCTCTATTACAACAAGGACGCGTTTCGCAAGGCGCGGCTCGATCCCGAGCACGCACCCAAGACCTGGTACGAGATGCCGAAGGCGCTCGGCGCGCTGCTCGATACCGGTGCCAAGTGTGCGCTGACGACCACCTGGCCGAGCTGGGTGCTGCTCGAGAACATGGGCGCCTGGCACAACCAACCGTTCGCGACCGAGGACAACGGCATGGAAGGGGTCAAGGCGCGGCTGAACTTCAACACCCAGCTGATGATCCGCTGGGTCTCGATGCTCGCGTCCTGGTACAAGGCGGGCTACTTCAGCTGGTCGGGGCGGCGCGATGCGGCCGAGGCGCGCTTCGCCTCCGGCGAGTGCGCCGTGCTGACCGCGTCCTCGTCGTCCTACGCCAACCTGCAGCGCGCGGCGCGCTTCGATTTCGGCGTCGCCCAGCTGCCCTACTACGACGATTTCCCCGAAGCGCCGCAGAACACGCTGATCGGCGGCGCCGGCCTGTGGGCGATGAGCGGCAAGACGCGCGCCGAGTACAAGGCGGTGGCCACGTTCATCCACTATCTCGCGCAGCCCGAGGTCCAGGCCCAGTGGCACCAGACGACCGGCTACGTGCCGATCACCAAGGCGGCCTACGCGCTGACCGAGAAAAGCGGCTTTTACCTGACCCACCCGGGCCATCAGGTGGCCGTGCGCCAGCTGCTGCTGCGCAACCCGACGCGCGAATCGAAGGGCATCCGCCTCGGGCATTTCCTGCAGATTCGCGCGATCATCGAAGACGAGCTCGAGGCAGTGTGGGCCGACCGCAAAACGCCGCTCGATGCGCTGAATTCCGCGGTTGCGCGCGGCAACGTCCTGCTCGCGGAATTCGAGGCGGCCAACGCCCCGGCCGGCCGCCGCGGGCGCAAGTCCCAGGCCAGCAAGTAAACTTGTTGCAGTCACAAAAAGCGTAATATTCGCGCGCTAGGCTATCGCCGCTGCCGGCGGTGGCCGGCCTTCATACGGGAGAGGGGATCGACATGAAACGCAAGGCAATTGCGGCCGCGCTGATCGGCGCCGGCCTTTTGACGATCGGCTCGGCGCAGGCGGCGACCGAGATCCAGTGGTGGCACTCGATGGGCGGCGCGCTTGGCGAACGGGTCAAGGCCATCGCCGACAAGTTCAACGCCAGCCAGAAGGATTACACGGTAGTCCCGGTCTACAAGGGCAGCTACCCGGTGTCGATGACTGCGGCGATCGCCGCGTTCCGCGCCAAGAACCCGCCGCATATCGTGCAGGTCTACGAGGTGGGCACCGCGACCATGATGGCGGCGAAGGGCGCGATCGTGCCGGTGGCCAAGGTGATGAAGGATTCCGGTGAAAAGTTCGATCCAAAGGCCTACCTGCCGACGGTGACCGGCTACTACACCGACATGAAGGGCAACATGCTGTCGTTGCCGTTCAACAGCTCGACCGCGCTGTTTTACATCAACAAGGACGCGTTCAAGAAAGCCGGGCTGCCACCGGTTGCGCCGAAGACCTGGAAAGAGCTGCGCGCGGTCGCCGAAAAGCTGAAGGCGGCCGGACAGCAGTGCGTCTACACGACCAGCTGGCCGTCGTGGGTGCACATCGAGAATTTCAGCGCCTGGCACAACGTGCCGATCGGCACCAAGCAGAACGGCATGGGCGGATTCGACACGAAGTTCGAGTTCAATTCGCCGCTGCACGTCAAGCACATCCAGATGCTCTCCGACATGGCAAAGGAGGGCCTGTTCACCTACGCGGGCCGCACCAGCCAGGGCGACGCCAAGTTTTCCGGCGGCGAGTGCGCGATGTTCACCGGCAGCGCGAGCGCGATCGGCGGCATCAAGAAGGCGGGCAAGGTCGACTGGTCGGTCAACTTCCTGCCCTACCACGACGACGTCAAGGGCGCGCCGCAGAACTCGATCATCGGCGGCGCCTCGCTGTGGGTGATGGCCGGCAAGCCGAAGGGCGACTACAAGGGCGTGGCGAAGTTCCTCGGCTTCCTGTCGCTGCCCGAGACCCAGGTCGAGTGGCATACCGGCACCGGCTACGTGCCGATCACGCTCGCAGCCTACGAGCAGACGCGCGCCTCGGGCTTCTACGACAAGAACCCGGGCTTCGACATGGCGGTCAAGGAGCTCACGCTGCACAAGCCCACGGCGAACTCCAAGGGCCTGCGCTTCGGCAACTTCGTGCAGACCCGCGACATCATCAAGGAGGAGCTCGAGGCGGCGTTCTCCGGCAAGAAGACTGCCAAGGCGGCGCTCGACGACGCGGTGAAGCGCGGCAACGAGGTCCTGCGCAAGTTCCAGGCGGCGAACAAGTAAGAAAGAATAAAGGGGGGTAAATCCCCCCTTCAGATCCCCCCGGGTGGCTTCGTTTCGAGACGAACGTCGCCCGGGCGGGCGTCTCGCTCCGCAGCCTTTAGCGCACTGAAATGGAAAAGCGGGTCGTCTTCCGATCGGCGTGGCTGCCGTATCTGCTGGTGGCGCCGCAGATCGCCATCACCGTGGTGTTTTTCTTCTGGCCGGCGGTGCAGGCGTTCTGGTATTCGTTCCTGCTGCAGGACGCGTTCGGACTGAAGACGCAGTTCGTCGGGCTACAGAACTTCGTCACGCTGTTCCACGATCCGCACTACCTGCAGTCGTTCAAGATCACGGCCGTGTTCAGCCTGCTGGTGGCCGGCAGCGGAATCGCAATCTCGCTCGTGCTGGCGGCCATGGCCGACCGCGTGATCCGCGGTGCGCTCGCCTACAAGACGCTGCTGATCTGGCCCTATGCGGTGGCACCGGCGATCGCCGGCGTGCTCTGGGCGTTCATGTTTGCGCCGTCGATCGGCATCGTCACCTACGCGCTCAAGAAGATGGGCGTCGACTGGAACTGGGCGGTCAACGGCGACCAGGCGATGCTGCTGGTGGTGATCGCCGCGGTCTGGAACCAGATTTCCTACAACTTCCTGTTCTTCCTTGCCGGGCTGCAATCGATCCCGAAGTCGCTGATCGAGGCCGCGGCGATCGATGGCGCCGGCCCCGCGCGGCGCTTCTGGTCGATCGTCTTTCCACTGCTCTCGCCGACCACCTTCTTCCTGCTGGTGATCAATATTGTCTTCGCCTTCTTTGCCACGTTTGGCGTGATCGATGCAACGACGCAGGGTGGTCCCGCGGGCGCGACGCAGATCCTCGTCTACAAGGTGTTCTACGATGGCGTCAAGGCGGGCGACCTGGGCGGCTCGTCCGCCCAGTCGGTGGTGCTGATGTTCATCGTGATCACGCTGACCGTGATCCAGTTCCGCTTCATCGAGCGCCGGGTTCAGTACTGAGGGCCGCGATGGTCGAAAACCGCCCTGTGCTGAATTTCGTCGCCCATGCGGTGCTGATCCTCGGCGCCGTGGTGATCGCGTTCCCGCTCTATGTCGCCTTCGTCGCCTCGACGCTGCCTTACGAGGACATCGTCGCGGTGCCGATGCCGCTGCTGCCCGGCGACCGGCTGCTGGAAAACTACGGCCAGGTGCTGCTGCACGGCTCGACCAAGGGCTCGGGGGCCGCGGTCTGGAGGATGCTGTTCAACAGCATGGTGATGGCGCTGGCGATCCCGCTCGGCAAGATTGCGATCTCGATCATCTCGGCGTTCGCGATCGTGTACTTTCGCTTTCCGCTGCGCAATTTCTTCTTCTGGATGATCTTCGTCACCCTGATGCTGCCGGTCGAGGTGCGCATCATCCCGACCTTCCAGGTGATCGCGGACCTGGGCATGCTCAACACCTACGCCGGCCTGACGCTGCCGCTGATCGCCTCGGCCACGGCGACCTTCCTGTTCCGCCAGTTCTTCATGACCGTGCCCGACGAGCTCGCCGAGGCGGCGCGCATCGACGGCGCCGGTCCGATGCGCTTTTTCTGGGACGTGGTACTGCCGCTGTCGAAAACGACCATGGCGGCGCTGTTCGTGATCCAGTTCATCTACGGCTGGAACCAGTACCTGTGGCCGCTGCTGATCACCAGCGAGGAGACGATGTACACGACCGTGATCGGCATCAGCCGCATGATCGTCCTCGGCGAGGTGACCGAATGGCACCTCGTGATGGCGACGGCGATGCTGGCGATGATCCCGCCGGCGCTGGTCGTCGTGCTGATGCAGAAGTGGTTCGTCAAGGGCCTCGTGGAAACGGAGAAGTAAGCGATGGCGGAAGTTTCATTTCGCGACGTGAAAAAGAGCTACACCGACGGCGTGCAGGTGATCCACGGCGTCAGCATGGACGTCGCCGACGGCGAGTTCGTGGTGATCGTCGGGCCCTCGGGCTGCGGCAAGTCGACCTTGCTGCGCATGGTCGCCGGGCTCGAGCGCATCAGCGCGGGCGAGATCGCGATCGGCGGACGCGTGGTGAACAACCTCGAGCCGAAGGACCGCGACATCGCGATGGTGTTCCAGAACTACGCGCTCTACCCGCATATGCGGGTCTACGACAACATGGCCTACGGCCTCAGGATCCGCGGCATGACCAAAGCCGACATCGATGCGCGCGTGCAGCGCGCGGCCGGGATCCTCGAGCTCGGCGCGCTGCTCGAGCGCCGCCCGCGCGAGCTCTCGGGCGGCCAGCGCCAGCGCGTCGCCATGGGCCGCGCGATCGTGCGCGAGCCGGCGGTGTTCCTGTTCGACGAGCCGCTCTCGAACCTGGACGCCAAGCTGCGCGTGCAGATGCGCGCCGAGCTGCAGGCGCTGCACCGCCGCCTGGGCACGACGAGCCTGTTCGTCACCCACGACCAGGTCGAGGCGATGACGCTCGCGCAGCGCATGATCGTGATGAACGGCGGGCGCGCCGAGCAGATCGGCGCGCCGCTCGAGGTTTACGCCAGGCCCGCGACCACCTTCGTCGCCGGCTTCATCGGCTCGCCGGCGATGAACCTCATCCCCGAGACGCGCGCCGGGCGCAAGCTGTTGTTCGGCATCCGTCCCGAGCATCTCGAGCCCTGCGCCGAATCGCAGGCGAAGCTCGTCGTCGAGGTCGACCTGATCGAGCCGCTCGGCGCCGATACGCTGGTCTACGGCCATCTCGCGGGCGACGGCGACGGCGTGCGCGTGGCCGCGCGCCTGCATGCGTCGCTCGATGCGCGCACCGGCCGCCTGCCGCTCAGCTACGACCCGGCGCAGGGGCACTTGTTCGACGCCGACAGCGGCCGGCGCATCGACGCGGATCCTGCAACCGCGTGACGCGCTGGCCCTATCCGCGGATCGTCGCGCACCGCGGCGGCGGCAAGCTCGCGCCGGAGAACACGCTCGGCGCGATCCGCTTCGGCGCCGCGCTCGGCTTCCAGGGCGTCGAGTTCGACGTCATGCTCGCCCGCGACGGCACCCCGGTACTGATCCACGACGAGACGCTCAAGCGCACCACCGGGCGGCGCGGGCGGGTGGCGAACACGGATTTCGAAACCCTGCGCACGCTCGACGCCGGCGCCTGGCGCGGCCGGCGCTGGCGCGGCGAGCGCATTCCGTCATTGTTTGCAGCCGGCGCCCTGTGCCGCGAGCTCGGGCTGTGGGCGAATATCGAGATCAAGCCGGCGACCGGCCATGCGCGGGCGACCGGTGCCGCGGTGGCGCGCATGGCGCGCGAGCTCTGGCGCGACGCAGCGGCAGCACCGCTGCTGTCGTCGTTCTCGCTCGATGCGCTGCTCGCCGCCAGGCGCGCTGCGCCCGAGCTGCCGCGCGGCTGGCTGGTCGGACGCGTACCGAAGAACTGGCGCGAGACCCTCGCCGCGCTCGAAGGCGTCGCGCTGCACTGCCATCATCGCGCGCTGACGCCGCTGCTCGCCGACGAGATCCACGCCGCGGGCTACGCCCTGCTGTGCTGGACGGTGAACGACCGGCGCACGGCGAGAAAGCTGCTGCGCTGGGGGGTCGACTGCCTGGTGACCGACGCGCTGAAGCGTATCGGCCCGGCGTTCGCGGCGCCCGCCGCCCGGCGCAGGCTGTGGCGGCGCGTCTGGCCGAAGTAGCGGTCTCGCCGGCCTCGGGCACAATCGGGTTTTCCATCGGACGAATGGAGGATGCGGATGACTGCACGAACACTGACCGGCAGCTGCCTGTGCGGCGCGGTTCGTTATACCGCGACCGGCGAAGCGCAGCGCTTCTATCACTGCCATTGCTCGCGTTGCCGCAAGGTCTCGGGCAGCGGGCATTCGAGCAACCTGTTCGTCAAGGGCAGCCTGCGCTGGGATCGCGGCGAGGAACTGATCCGCCACTTCAAGCCGCCGCAGGCGGCGCGCTTCACCAACACGTTCTGCACGAGCTGCGGCTCGCGCCTGCCGCGCTTCATCGAGCAGCAGGGGATCGTGTTCATCCCCGCGGGCTCGCTCGACGACGAGCCGGAATTCAGCCCGCAGGCAAGGATCTTCCAGGGTTCACGCGCCGCCTGGTCCTGCGACGGTTCGACGCTGCCCGGGTTCGACGAAATGCCGGCCTGAGACGGCGCCCTGGGGCCGTATGGTAAGTTGGCCTCCCAGGGGGCGGCAGGCTCGGCATGGCGAAGATCGCGATCTTCAACCAGAAGGGCGGGGTCGGGAAGACGACCACCTCGCTCAACCTCAGCGCGGCCCTCACCCGCCGCGGCTACAACCCGTTGTCGATCGACCTCGATCCCCAGGCCCATTTGTCCTACGTCTGCGGCGCCAGCGTCGAGCGCTCGGACGAATCGGTGTTCAGCTTCTACCACCAGTCCAAGCCACTCACCCAGCTCATCCGGGCCTCGACCGGCGGCTGGCTGGTGATCCCGGCGCATGTCGAGCTCTCGAAGGTCGACACGCAGTTCGGCAAGGGGGTGAACGTGCTGAACCGGCTGAACCACGGCATCGTGCGTGAGAACCTGAACACCGGGCGGCCGATCGTCATCGACTGCTGCCCGATGCTCGGCGTGCTGTCGCTGTCGGCGATCTTCGCCGCCGACCGCGTGCTGATCCCGGTGTCGGCCGACTACCTTGCGGTCAAGGGCGTGCAGCAGAGCGAGAAGACCCTCAGGGCGCTCGAGCAGGTGCTCAAGAAGCGCGTCGTGCGTCGCTACGTGGTCACCCGCTTCGACACCCGCCGCAAGCTGTCGCACCAGATCTACGAGGCGCTGCTCGAGCGCTATGGCGACGAGATCTGCCGCACGCGCATCTCGGAGAACGTGGCGCTCGCCGAGAGCCCGGCGGTGCGCAAGGACGTGTTCGCGCACGCCCCGGACAGCAAGGGCGCGCAGAACTACGACGCGCTGGTGGACGAGCTGGTGCAGACCGGCTTCGTCGAAGCGCGGCCCGTCTCGTAATCGAGTCGGCTAGTCCCCGGGTTTCTCGTCCGGTTGTCTCGCGATGAGCGAGATGATGCGATCGAGGTTGAGCGCGTCGTCGCCGATCGCCGTCTGGATCTGCCGGCACTCGAGGATCTCGCAGTGCGGGTAGATCTGGCTGATCTTGCGCTCGGCCGCGGCCTGGTCGCGCGCCTGCACGGTGAGGTTGTCGACCGGCGTCCCGTCGCGGGTGCGGATGCGAAAGCCGTACTTGGTCATCGGCGTCGAGTCGGGCGCGGTCATGGCGGCCCATTCTGTCACCGATTCCGGCTCGCGGCGCGGCACGACCGCAGGGATGCGCGGATCAAAGATCGTCGGGATGCGCGATTCAATCGCACTTCATTGTGGCCCTGGGATCGGCGCCGAGGGCGCGACTTGCTCGGCGACGACGCGGCGCGCTGTCAGCGATTCGATCTCCTGCGCGCTCAAACCCAGTTCGGCAAGGATCGGCTGCGTGTGCTCGCCCAGGCGCGGCGCCGGGGCGGGCGCGACTTTGGGATGCGCTTCGATCCGCAGCGGCGTGTCTACGGTCCGCACGCGGCCGAGCACGGGGTCGTCGATCTCCACGAACACCCCGTTCGCCGCCATCTGCCTGTCCGCGACCACGTCGTCCAGCGTGGCGATGACGGAGTAGGGCACGTCGGCCGCATCGAGCGCGCGCTTCCAGTATTCCATCGGCTGGCTGGCGAAGATGCCGTCGCAGAGTTGGATCAGCTCGCGCATGCGCCCCGCCTTGAGGCGCTCTTCGAGCGTCGCATAGCGCGGATCGTCGGCGAGCTCGGGCCGGCCGATGGCGCGGCAGACCTTCGGCCAGTCGCGCCGTGTATCGACGACGGCCATCTTGAACAGGCGCTGGTCGCCGGCACGGTAGTACACCGAGGTAAAGCTGCGCGCGTCCTCGCGCGGCCGGCGCTCGAGGAACTGCGCCCCGAGAAGCTTCGCCTGGATCATCACCGCGTTCGACCAGGCGCCGCTGGCGAGCAGCGAGCAGGAGACCCGCGTGCCGCGTCCGCTGCGCTCGCGCGCGAACAGGGCGAGCAGCACCGCCGAGAGCAGCGCCATGCCCGTCGGATGGTCGCCCGTGCCGTAGCCGAGCGGCCCAAGCCAGCCGTCGGTCGGGAAGAGGTTCGCCTCCATGGCCGAGCGAGACCAGTAGCAAACCGTGTCGAAGCCCGGCTTGTCGATCTCCTCGCCAACGTCGCCGAAGCCGGTGCCGTGCGCGTAGACCAGGCGCGGATTGATCGCCTGCAGCGCCGGCCAGGCCAGGCCGAGGCCCTCGAGCGACTTCGGGCGGTGGTTGGTGAGGAAGACGTCGCTGCGCTCGACCAGGCGATGCAGGATCGCGCGCGCCTCGGCTGCCTTGAGGTCGATCGCGAGGCTGCGCTTGCCCCGGTTGTCGGGCAGGAAACAGTACTCGTATCCGTGCACCGGCATGCCGGGAATCTGGTGGCCGCGGCGGTTCAAATCGCCCTCGATCGGCTCGAGCTTGATCACCTCGGCGCCGTAGTCGGCCAGCGCCGCCCCCACCGAGGGCACCATGACCATCGAGGCCGCCTCGAGCACCCGGATGCCCGAAAGCAGGCCTGCTTCCTGCGACGCTGGCGGCATGCGTCTATCCTCCATGTAGAACCGCAAGGTAACGCATCCCACCGAGGAGCCCTATCGTGACCCGCCGCAGCCATGTTCTGCTCTGGACCGACTCGAGCGCAGCCACTGTCGATGCGATCAAGGCCGCCGGCTTGGCCGAGCGCGTCGCAATCGATACCTTGCCTCGCAAGGCGCAACCCTCGGCCGAGCAGATGGCCCGCACCGAAGCGCTGATGGCCTACGGCGCGCCCCCGGGCCTGCTGCCGGCGATGCCGAAGCTGCGCTGGGTGCAGGCGATGACCGCGGGCGTCGAGGGTTGGGTCGCGTTGCCCGACCTGCCGGCAGGTTTGACGCTGACCTGCGCCCGCGGCACGCACCGCGAATCGATGCCGGAGAACATCATCGGCGCGCTGTTCTACGTCGCCAAGCCGTACGCCGCGGCGGTCGAGAACCAGAAGCACGGCAGATGGGTCCACAGCGTCCCGCAGCCGCTGACCGGAAAGACCCTCGGGATCCTCGGGCTCGGCGCGATCGGCCAGGACGTCGCCCGCATCGCCGCCGTGCTCGGCATGCGGGTGATCGGCACCCGGCGTCGGCCGGAACCCATGGCCGATGTGGCCGAGGTTTTTCCGGCCGCGCGCACGCCCGAAGTGCTCGCCCAGGCCGATTTCCTGTTGCTGCTGCTGCCAGCGACGCGGGAGACCGACAATTTCATCAATGCCGAGCGCCTGGGGATGATGAAGCCGAGCGCCTGGCTGCTGAATTTCGGCCGTGGGCATCTGATCAAGGACGACGATCTGATTGCTGCGGTCAAGGCGAACAAGATCGCCGGCGCCGTGCTCGATGTGTACCGGCAGGAGCCGCTGCCCGCCGAGCATCCGTTCTGGAAAACCGAGGGGATCATCGTGCTGCCCCATATCGGCGGCCCGCATCCGCAGCGCGACAGGATCGTGGCCGGGCTGTTCGTCGACAATCTGCGCCGCTTCCTCGACGGCAGGCCGCTCAAGGAAGTAGTGGACCGAAAGGCGGGCTATTGACGCCCGCAATCGGTCGCGCGCGAGCTGCCGAGTCGCACGAGAGATCGGCATGGGCATGACGCTGACGATTCTCGGGGCGCTTGCCTATTGTGCGATTGCCGTAGGGCTCATCGTGCTGGCTGCGAGGCGCAGCAGGCGCGGATTGGTCCGTACTGCTGTTGTCGCGACGCTCGTTTCGATATTCTTCTCGATCAGCTTTCTGGTCGACGATGGCGTGATACCGGTCCCTGCGCTCGCCGTCACGGTGTGGTGCGCGACCGGTGATTGCACGAAGATGTATGGCGCCTGGGGCGGGCTGACCTGGGGTTTGCTGCCGTTGCTGATCCAATGGGTCCTGTTGCTGATCGCATTCGTGGTCGTCCACAAACTGGCCGGGGTATTGCGAAGGAAGCCGGGCAATGGGGCCTAGCGTGATGTTGCGCCGTGGATTCGCGCTACTCGGCGGCGGAAAAGCGCCGGCCGAGCAGCCGCAGCAGCGCGCCGAGCACCGGCAGCTTGGCGTAGAGTTCCTCGGCCGCGTCCCAGTAGTCGCGGTGCACGATCACCTTGCCGCGCGCATCGAACACGAGCTGCGTCGCGCCGTGGATCTCGAAGTCACGGCGCAGCGCGCGAAAGCTGAACACCCAGCTGACGAAGGCCTCGCGCTCGCCGGCGAGGCGCGCGGCGATGCGAAAGCGCGGCGCCTCGGTGGTCTCGAACATGTGCGCGAACACGCGGCGGATCGCCGCCGGCCCGGTGAGCTCGTTGAACGGGTCCTTGAAGCGCGCGTCGTGCGCGTAGAGCTGCGCGATGCGCTCGAGCGTCGCCGGAGTCAGCGTCTCGTACCAGTCGACCAGCCGGTCCAGCGCCGCGCGGGTGGACGAGGCACTCACGCCGGGGCTCCGGCGCCGACTTCGTAGATGCGGATCGGCGAGACGCGCCCGCGCAGGCGCACCTCGCCGAGCGCGCGCAGCCCGAGGCGCGCGCGGTCCTCGGGCGCGCAGGCGGCGACGGTTTCGCGGCTGGTGAGTACCCGGGTGCCCTTTTCCTTGTTGAGCTGCTCGAGGCGCATGGCGACGTTCACCGCATCGCCGAACATCGCGTAGTTCATGCGCGCCTCGCTGCCGACCGCGGCGCCCGCGACCGGCCCGCTGTGCACGCCGATGCGCGTGGCCATCGCCTGGCCGCCGGCAAAGCGGGCGGCGTCGAGCCGCGCCTGGATCGCAAGCGCGGCGGCGAGCGCACGCGCCGCGTGCGCGGGACAGTCGTCGGCGAAGTTGAACGAGGCGTGCACCGCATCGCCGATGAACGAATGGATCATGCCGCCGTGGGCGCGGATCGTCTCGTCGATGATGCGGAAGTAGCGGTTCATGAGCTCCACCATCTGCGCCGGGGGCAGCTTCTCAGCGAGCGTGGTGAAACCGTGCAGGTCGCTGAACAGGATGGTGGTGTCGCGCAGCTCGCGCGCGGGGGGCTCCGACGCATCGCCGAGCGCATCGTCGAGGATCCGCGAGGCGATCTCGGGACTGACGAAGCGGCCGAATTCGCGGCGGATGACTTCTCGCTCCTGCAGGCCTTCGCTCATGCGGTTGACGTGCAGCGTCAGGCGCCCCAGCTCGTCGTCGCCGAGCACCGGGGCGGACTCGCCGTAGACGCCGCGCGCGATGCGCGTGACCGCCTGCTCGAGCTGGTTGAGCGGCTCGCTGATCTGGCGCGCGGCGAACACCGCGGCGAGCCCGCCGGCGGCGAGCGTCGCGAGCAGGTCGAGGAAGATCACGTCCTCGGTCGACAGGCCCTGTACGCGGCGCAGCGGCGCGAAGGCGGTGAGGTCCATGACCACGATCAGCGGCGGCAGGATCGCGAGCATGGTGAGCGCGAGCCACAGCCGCGGCACCAGGTGCCCGTCGAGCTCCCGCGGCTGCGGCGCGGACGCCGGACCGAGCGCGCCGAGCGCGCGGCGCGCGAGCCGCGCGCAGTCGTTTGCCGCGAACGCGGCGTAGAGCGCGAAGTAGGTCGCGTAGACCAGCGCGTACCAGACGAGCGCGCTCGCCTTGTACGACGGCGAGAGCACGCCGAGCAGCGTCTCGTCGGCGACGTAGGCGCCGCTCGCGAACACCCAGGCGGCGTAGGCGAAGCCGATGGCGAACACCCATAGCCCGGAGATGAGCGGCAGGCGGTTCAGGCGCCGGTACGCACGGCGTGCGGGCGCGCGCCCCTCGAGCGCGGCGCGCACGGGGGCGAACAGCAGCCCCGCGGCGGCGGCGTTCAGCGCCATGAACACGGCGAGCTCCAGGCCGAGCATGGCAAGCGGCGCCGAGCCGATCCCGGCGACCGCGAGGTAGGCGCCGGTGAACAGCAGGTCGACGAGCCCGGCGCCGGCCATGAACGCCCGGTAGCGCAGGTCGAGCGCGCGTGGCGTACGTGGCGTGAGCTGCGCCGCGCGCGGGATTTCGCCGTGGTCTGCGACCGTGCTCATGCGCCGGTGAAGCGCCGGATGCCCCAGAAGCGAAGCCGGTGCGGCAGCATCGCGAGCAGCTTGAGGCTGCGGGTGAAGCGCTTGGGGAAGTGGATCTCGAAGGCGCCGCGCGCGAGGCCGCGCAGGATCTCGGCGGCGGCCTCGTCGGCGCCGATCAGCGCAGGCATGGAAAAGCGGTTCTGTGCGGTCAGGGGCGTGTCGACGAAGCCCGGTACGACCAGGCTCACCGCGATGCCGTGGCGCGCGAGGTCGAGCCACAGCGACTCGGCGAGGTTGACCAGTGCGGCCTTCGAGGCGCCGTAGGCGAGGCTGTTCGGCAGGCCGGTGTAGCCCGCCGCGCTCGAGACGAGCGCGAGTGCGCCGCGACCCTGCGCCTGCCACTGCGGCAGGCAGCTCAGGTAGACGTTGAACGCGCCTTCGAAGTTGGTGCGCCAGATCGTTCGCGCCGCGTCGGCGTCGGGCGCGATCGCGCGCATGGCGCGGTAGGTGCCGGCGCAGGCGATCGCCAAGTCGAGGCCGCCCCAGCGCGCGACGATCGCATCGCGGCTTGCGGCGAGCGCAGCGGGCTCGAGCACGTCCGCAGGCAGGCGCAGGCAGGCGGCGTGGCACGCAAAGCGTTCCGCGAGCTTGTCCGCGCTGCGCGCGCTCACCGCGACCCGCGCGCCTGCGGCGAGCAGGCGCTCCGCGGTCGCCGCGCCGATGCCGCTCGAGCCGCCGACGATCCACACGCGGCAGCCGCGCCAGTCGCGGATCGGCGGATTGAGCGGCATCGTCTGCGAGCCCCCGCGCGCGCTCAGCCGCGGCGCCGGAAGGCGAGGATCACCTCGCCGACGCGAAAGCCGAACTTGCGCATGACCGACTTGGCGAGCATCACGCGTTCGTCCTGCAGGTACATCCAGTCCTCGACATCGAGGGTCCAGCTGCTGCCGTCGACCTCGAGCGCGAGCACATAGGTCCAGCGCAGCGCGTTGCCGCTCACCACGCCGTGCGCTTCGCCGACGACGTCGGCGGCGCGGCCGCGGTAGCGCCCGTCGGCAGTGCGGATGATGGTCCACACGCGGCGCGAGCGCGTACCGTCTGCGTAGCGGAAGTCCTCGTCGAGCACCAGCGCGTCGTTTTCGACGCGGCCGCGGATTTCGACCTTGAAGCGCTTGACGACCTCGCCCGAGCGGTCGGCGAACGTGCCCCAGGCGTCGACCGTGCCGTCGAAGTAGGCGAACAGGTCGAGCGTCGGCCGCGCGTTGCGGTAGACCGCGGGGTCCACGCCCGAGCAGCCGGTCAGCAACAGCAGCGCGCCGAGCAGGGCGCCGATCGGTCTAAGCATGGCAGATCTCCGGTGAACGGCCGAATGCGCGCCACAGCAGCGCCGCCGCGGCAAGCTTGAGCGTGCAGGGCACCAGGCAGTACACGTAGTACAGCGGCGCCACGGTCGGCGCCGCGCCGGGCTGGTAGCCGAGCCAGGCGAGCAGCGGCAACGCGAGGCCCGCGGCGAGCGCGAGGTTGAGCTTGACCGCGAAGTTCCACAGGCCGAAATAGCTGCCGGCGCGCCGCTCTTCGCCGTGCTCGCGGATCACATCGGCGAGCAGCGCCGGCGGCAGCGCGAGGTCGGCGCCGAGTGCGAGCCCCGAGAGCAGGCAGATCGCGCCGAAGGCGAACGCGTCGCCCGGGCCGAGGACGAACGCGCCGAAAAAGGCGACCACGCTGGCGAGCATGGCGCCGAACCAGGCGCGCGGCTTGCCGATCTGGCGCGACAGCGCGACCCACAACGGCAGGCTGAGCGCGCCCGAGAGGAAATAGGCGGCGAGAAACAGGCCCGCGTGGCGCGGCAGCGCCAGAGCGTCGGTGATGAAGAACAGCACCAGCGTTGCGGGCAGCGCGCTCGCGATGCCGTTCATCACGAACACCGCGTAGAGCGGCCGGAATGCCGGATTGGCGAGTGGTGCGGCCATCGCGCCGAGCCGGAACTGCGGTACGCCCTGCGCCGGTTGCGCCAGCCGCGGCGGGCGGGGCGCACGCGCCAGCGTGAGCGCGGCGGCGAGCGCGGTCGCCGCGGCGAGCAGCCACGCGAAGCGCGCCAGCCCGGCATCGAGCGTCGGCGCGAGCAGCGTGGGCAGCACGCTCGCGGCGACGACCCCGGCCAGGCCGAAGGCCTCGCGGCTCGCGGTGACCCGGGTGCGCTCGTGCGGATCGTCGCCGAGCAGCGCGCCCCAGGCGTGGTAGCTGACGCTCGCCAGGCTGAAGCCGAGGTACACCGGGACCAGCGCGAGCACGAGCCAGCTGGCGAGTCCGCTCGTGCCGCGCGGCGGATTGAGCACGAGCAGCATGCCGAGGGCGAGCAGCAGCGCGCCGGCGCCGGCCAGCAGGCGAGGGCGCTGCAGGCGGTCGTTCAGCACGCCGATCAGCGGGTCGACGAGCGCATCGAGCAGCCGTGCGGCGAGCAGCAGCGAGCCGAGCAGGGCGAGGTTCATGCCGAGCAGGCCGCCGTACAGGTTCGGTAGATGCACGTAGACCGGCAGCGCGGCGCTCGCCAGCGGCAGGCCGAGCGCGCCGTAGGCCGCCAGCGCGCTGCCCGGGATGTGCGACGAGGACTGCACGGGCTAGCGCTCGCCGATCAGTGCCGCGCGCAGCTCGGGCGCACGCGTGCGCGGATCGAGCCAGATGGCGAGGAACGCGCGTGAAAACGCGGGGTCGGCGATCTCGCCGATGCGGCGGCCGTTGAGGTAGAAGCGCATGCCCTGCCCGGGGCGGTGCACGCCGGCGACCAGGTCGCCGTCCTCGACATCGGGCAGCAGCGCGCGCAGGCGGGCGTCCCAGGCGGCGCGCTGCGCGCCGCTGCCGATGTCGAGCTGCGCGATCTCCTCGAGCACGCGCTCGGCGATCGCCGCGCCTTCGAGCGCGCGCGCGTAGCGCACGACGAGCGCCAGCGGCTTGGCGAAATCGACGTGCGCGTTCGGTGACCAGAGCGCCGCGTCGTAGACGTGCAGCCCGAACCAGGTGAGCGCGCCCTGGCCCACGGGCTGCAGCGCGTAGCGCGCGGGGGGCGACGGTGGCGCCGAGGGCGTTACCGCCTGCGCCGCGGGCGCGAGGACGACAAGCAGCGCGAGGACGAGCGCGCGCGTCATCTGCGCCTCAGCAGAAACTGCGCGACATCGGTCGAACCACTGCGAAAACCCGCTTCGCAGTACGCCAGGTAGAAGGTCCAAAGGCGCGCGAAGCGCGCGTCGAAGCCGAGCCCGTGCAGCTGCGGCAGCGCGGCAGTGAAGCGCGCGCGCCAGTGCGCGAGGGTGCGCGCGTAGTCCAGGCCGAAGGCCTGCGTACCGATCAGCTCGAATCCGGCGCGCATCGCCTCTCGCCGGACCCGTGGCGTGGTGGGCAGCATGCCGCCCGGGAACACATACGCGCGAATGAAGTCGCTCCCGGAGCGGTAGCGCTCGAACAAGCCGTCGTCGATCACGATCGACTGCACGAGCGCGCGGCCGCCGTGCGGCAGGCAGGCCGCGAGCTTGGCGAAATAGGTCGGCCACCAGCGCTCGCCGACGGCCTCGAGCATCTCGATCGAGACGATCGCGTCATAGCGCGCGTGCAGGTCGCGGTAGTCGCGCAGCTCGAGGCGCACGCGCTGGACGAGCCCGGCCGCGGCGATGCGGCGCCGCGCATAGGCGAGCTGCTCGTGCGAGAGCGTGATGCCGCTCACGCGCAGGCCGCGGCGCGCGGCGCGCTCGGCGAAGCTGCCCCAGCCGCAGCCGATTTCGAGCACATGGCCGCCGGCCGGCGGCGCGAGACGCTCGAGGGTGCGCTCGAGCTTCGCGTCCTGCGCCTCGCCCAGGCTGCGCGTCGCATCGCCCTCGAACAGCGCGCTCGAGTAGCTCATGCCGGGGTCGAGCCAGAGCTGATAGAACGCGTTGCCCAGGTCGTAGTGCGCGGCGATGTTGCGCCGTGCGCCGTTGCGCGTGTTCGCGCGCAATGCGTGCAGCAGGCCGTGTACCAGGCGCCCGAGCAGGCTGCCGTAGACCGCGCCGTCGAGTGCCGCGCGGTTGCGCGCGAGCAGCGTGAGCAGCCCCGGCAGGTCGGCGCTCGTCCACTCGCCTTCGAGCCAGCCCTCGGCGAAGCCGATGTCGCCGGAATACACGATCCGGTTGAATGCGCGCCAGTCGCGCACCGCGAGCGCCGCGCCGACGCCGCCCGGACCGAAGTCGAGGGTGGCGCCGTCCGGCAGCGTGAGCTGCAGGCGGCCGTGGGCGAGACGCTCCAGCGTCTTCAGCACCGCGCGTGCGGCGAGCGGCAGGGCGCCGCGGGTCAGGGTGGTTGCGCTCATCGTGTGACCTCCTCGAGCGGCGATGGGGGTTTGGCGTGAAACGGCACGCGCTTCGCCCACAGTTTCAGCGCCTGCCAGTGGATGCGCGCAATGACGCCGAGCGTCATCAGCGGGTGGCGCAGCACGGCGCGCAGGATCGCAGCGCTCGAGAGCGGCGCGCCGCGCCCCGAAAGGCTGGTGAGCAGCAGCGGCCCGGCGTCGTCGGCGTAGTCGATGCGCGCGATGTGCCGTTCGCCCTGCGCGACAAAGCGAAAGCGGTAGCCGCCCGAGACCGTGCAGAACGGCGAGACGTGGAACACCTTGCGCACGGCGAGCGTTTCGCCGGAACGGATCGGCCGCCCGTCCGGGTGCGCGAGCAGGTAGCTGTGGCGCTCGCCGAAGGTATTGCTGACCTCGGCGAGGATCGCGCGCGTACGCCCGGCGCGGTCTTCGCAGAACCAGAAGCTCACCGGGTTGAAGACGTAGCCGAGCACGCGCGGGAAGCTGTGCAGCCAGACCTCGCCGTCGGCCGCGCCGAGGCCTTCGCGCGCGAGCAGCGCGCGGATCCAGCCGAGCGGCTGCGTGCCGTCGCGCCCGCCGTAGTCGCGGCGGTGAATGCTGAGCAGGTTCCAGCGATCGAGCGACAGCAGAGGACCGCGGATCGAGCCGAGCCGGGTGAGCGGGATGCGCAGAAAGAACACGCCGTAGACGAACTGGTTCGCGACCGGACGCAGGCGTCGGTGCATGACCTTGCCGAGCAGCAGCGCTGCGCCGGGCGCGCTCATGCGGCCTCGCGCCAGGGATCGGCCGCCGGCCGCTGCGACGCCGCTTGCCAGGGGGCGGTGACGCCGAGCGCGTTCGCCACTGCGAGGCCCGAGCGCAGGCCGTCCTCGTGAAAGCCGTAGCGCGTCCAGGCGCCGCAGAACCAGGTGCGGTTTGCGCCCTGGATCTCCGCGAGGCCGGCCTGCGCATCGCTCGAGCGCGCATCGAACACCGGATGCGCGTAGTCGAACGCGGCGATCACGGTCCGCGGCGCGGGCGCGCGGTGCGGGTTGAGCGAGACCACCACCGGCAGGTCGAAGGGCAGCGGCTGCAGCTTGTTGATCAGGTAGTGCACGCTCACCGCGCGGCCGTCGGGCCCGTCGGCGCTTGCGTGGTAGTTCCACGCCGACCACAGCCGCCGGTTGCGCGGCAGCAGCGCGGCATCGGTGTGCAGGACGGCGCGGTTCGCCTGGTAGGGAATCGCGCCGAGCAGCCTGCGCTCGGCGGCGCTTGCCTGCGCGCCGAGGATCTGCAGCGCCTGATCGCTGTGGCAGGCGAGCAGCAGCGCGTCGAAGCGCTCGCTGCCGCGCGGCAGGCCCGGCGCCTGGTGGACGAAATCGAGCGTGACGCCGCGCGCGTCGCGCCGCGCGCGCTGCACCCGTGTGGCAAGGCGCACATCGTGCAGCCGCGCGAGCAGCCGCTCGACGTACTGCCGCGCGCCGCCGGCGACGGTGAGCCAGCGCGGCCGGTCGGTCAGCTCGAGCAGGCCATGATTGCGGAAAAAGCGCGCGAAGCTCGCGTAGGGATACTCGAGCATGGTGCGCGTCGGGCAGGACCAGATCGCCGCGGCCATCGGCAGCAGGTACCAGTCGCGGAACTGCGCGCTGTAGTCCCGCCGCGACAGGAATCCACCGAGTGACTCGGCCGGCGCTTCATCGGTCGCCCCTGCGGCCTCGCGGTTGAAGCGCAGCACGTCGCGCAGCATGCGCAGGAATGCAGGCCGCAGCAGGTTGCGGCGCTGCGCGAACAGGGTATCGAGGTTCGTGCCGGACCATTCGAGGTGCGGCGCCTCGAGCGCCAGGCTGAAGCTCATCTCGCTCGGCACGCTCGCCACGCCGAGGTGGCGAAACAGCGCGACCAGATTCGGATAGGTCTTCTCGTTGAAGACCAGGAATCCGGTATCGACGCCGTGCGAGACGCCGTCGATGGTCACTTCGACCGTATTGCTGTGGCCGCCGGCAGCTGCGGCCGCTTCGAACAGCGTGACCGTGTGGCGCTCGGTGAGCAGCCAGGCGGCGGCGAGACCCGAGATGCCCGAGCCGACGACGGCGATGCGCATGGCCGCGCCCCCGCTCAGCCGTTCGCCTGCGCGCAGCCGGCGCGCGGCAGGGGGCCGGCGGCCGGCGCGGCGATCGGGATCAGGCGCAACGGTTGCGCCATGCCGCGATGCGCCTCGACCAAGCGCTCGATGCGGGTCGCCTCGAGGGGCGCGACGGCGGGCGGCGCCGGGCGTGCTTGGAGGGCCTGGGCCGAAGTGGTCAGGCCCGCAAAGAGCAGGGTCCAGAAGTAGGCGTCCATGTTTGTCCTAGACAAGATATGAAAGCGCCGCCATAATGGCCGCTGATCTTTAAGTTGTCAACATATTGTCCAAGACAAATGGGTGAACCTAAGCAGGGCCCTCCGATGTCCATCGCGGCGGTCGAGCGCGAGACCGGGCTGTCCAAGGACACCCTGCGGGTCTGGGAGCGGCGTTACGACTTTCCGCGCCCCAGGCGCGACGCCCAGGGCGACCGGCTGTATCCGGAAGACCAGGTCGCGCGGCTGCGCACCGTGAAACGGCTGATGGACCGGGGCATGCGCCCGGGACGGCTGCTCGGGCTCGACGCGCAGGCCCTGATGGCGCTCGCCGAGGAAGGCGCGGGCGACGCCCCGCCACGCAGCGCGCTGCACGATCTCGCGCTGTTCCTGCTGAAGACCCATCAGGCGGCGGAGCTGCGCCGCGAGCTCCTCCAGCTGCTGATGCGCGATGGCGTACAGCGCTTCGTGCTCGAAACCGCGGCCCCGCTCACGGCGCATGTTGGCGAGGCCTGGACGCGCGGCGAGCTGCAGGTCTACGAGGAGCACCTGCTCACCGAGGTGCTGCAGGCGGTGCTGCGCCAGGCGATCGCCCAGCTCGGCGCGCCCGCGGGGCCGCCATTGATCCTCATGACCACGCTGCCCGACGAGCGTCACGGCCTCGGCCTGCTGATGGCCGAGGCGATCGCCACGCTCGAAGGCGCGCAGTGCCTGTCGCTCGGCACCCAGACCCCGGTGCGCGAGGTCGTCGCCGCGGCGATCGCGCAGAAGGCCGACGTGGTCGCGCTGTCGATCAGCGCCAGCGCCGTGGTCGCGCAGGTCGTCGAAAGCGTCGGCCTGCTGCGCGCGCAGCTGCCGCCGAGCATCGCCCTGTGGTGCGGCGGGGCCGGCGCGGCGCGCCTCAAGCGCAGCGCCCGGGGCGTGCAGATCCTCGGCGGGCTCGAGCCGCTGCGCGACGCGCTGGACCGCTGGCGCGCGCAGCACCTGGCGGAGCGCGGCTGAACGGTGCCGTGGCAGGGCAGCCGTCATGAATGCTTGGTAACATCGCCCGCCCCTTGATGGTGGTCTTGCCCATGCTCTATCCGGAAATCTTCAAGTCGCTCGAACGTGTCCGCTGGGACCTGGACAAGGATGTCCCCTGGGCGTCGTTCGATGCCGCGCGCCTGTCCGATGAGCAGGCGCTCACCATCAAGATGAACGCGATCACCGAGTGGGCGGCGCTGCCGGCGACCGAGATGTTTCTGCGCGACAACCGCGACGACAGCGACTTCTCGGCGTTCATGTCGGTGTGGTTCTTCGAGGAGCAAAAGCACGCGCTCGCGCTGATCGAGTACCTGAAGCGCTTCCGTCCCGAGCTCGCGCCGAGCGAAGACGAGCTGCACGCGGTGCGCTTTGCCTTCGATCCGGCGCCGCCGCTCGAGACGCTGATGCTGCACTTCTGCGGCGAGATCCGCCTCAACCACTGGTATCGCTGCGCGGCCGAATGGCACAGCGAGCCCGTGATCCGCACGATCTACACGCTGCTCTCGCGCGACGAGGCGCGCCATGGCGGTGCCTACCTGCAGTACATGAAGCGCGCCATCGAGCGCCTCGGCAACGAGGCGCGCGTCGCCTTCGCCAAGATGGGCGTGCTGATGGCCGCGAGCATGCGGAGCGGCAAGCCGCTGCATCCCACCAACCTGCACGTCAACGCATCGCTCTTTCCGCACGACACGGTGCAGAGCCGGCTGCCCGATCCCGAATGGCTCGAGCACTGGCTCGACGAGCAGATCCGCTTTGGGCGTGAATGGGAAAAGAAGGTCATCGACATGATTCTTCTGAACCTGTCGAAGCTGCTCGAGTCACCGATCGGCACGCTGCAGGACCTGTCGCGCTACCGCAAGCGGCTGGTCGCGGCGGCGGCCTGAGCGCGCGCCGCCTGCGGTGACGCGCGGCGTGGACCGGGCGTAGAATTTTCCGCGCGGCCGCCAGGCTGCGCGTACGACGGCAACGCACAGACCACAGAGCTCACCGATTCGATGAACACGCGGTCCCCGCAAACGACCGAAGCGGCGCCGCCGCAGCAGGACATCGTTCTCGCTGCGCTGCGCGCACATGTCGTCACCCTGCAGCGCGAGATCGAGGCCGAAGCCGGGCGCCGGCGCGCGCAGATCGATGCCTCGCTGGCCAAACACCGCGCGAGCGCCCTCAACCTTGCGCACTACGTCGGCCTGCGCCGCGGTGACTTGCGCCGATTGCAGCTCGACCTCGCCGGGATCGCGCTCTCGTCGCTGGGGCGCTGCGAGGGGCACGTCGCAGACACGCTCGCGCGCATCGCACGCTGGCTCGGCGCGCCGGCCGCGGACGGCGCGCCTGCGCTCGATGCCCGCCTCGCCGAGGAGATCCTGCATGCGAACACGCGCGCGCTGTTCGGCACGCGCCCGCGCGACCGTCACGTCTACGTGATGGTCACCGCGCCCGAGGCGGCGGCGGTGACCACGGCCTGGGCCGACGCCGCGCTCGAGGCGGGCGCGAACGTGCTGCGCATCAACGCCGCGCACGACACGCCGATGCAATGGGCGGCGGCGATCGCGCTGATCCGGCGCCGCGCCGCGGCGCTCAACCGCGAGATCCGGGTGTTCATGGACCTCGCCGGACCCAAGCTGCGCGGCGAGATCCGGCGCAGCGAGCCGGGCGTGCTGCATCTGCCGCGCAGCAAGGATCGCCTGGGACGCACCACCGCGCCGACCTCGGTGGCGCTCGTGCCGCGCTATGTCGGCGGCGCGCAGCTGCCGGTGCCTGCGGCCTGGCTGCGCGGCATGCGCGTCGGCGACGTGCTGTCGCTGACCGATGCCGGGGGAAGGCGGCGCACGCTGCTCGTGCGCGAATGCACCGGCGATCAGGCGCGCGCCGAGTGCGACCGTTCGCTCTATCTCAGGGGCGGCCTGGCGCTCAGCTGGAAGCGCGGCGCTCGCGTGCGCGCGCGCGGGCGCGTCGGCAGGTATCCGCGCCAGCCGGCCGCGCTATGGCTCGCGCCCGGCGAGCTGTTCGTCCTCGGCGCGGGCGGCACCGGTGGCACTGGTAGCACGACGCGCGCGGGGAGGCTGCCGGCGCTGTGCTGCCCGGAGCCCGAGATCCTCGCCTGCGTGCGCGCCGGCGAGCGCGTCATCCTGGACGACGGCAGCATCGCGGCCGTCGTCGAATCGGTCTCGCGGGGCACGCTCCGCTGCCGCGTGCTGCAGACGGCGAAGGCGCCTGCGCGCCTGCGCAGCGGCAAGGGCATCAGCTTTCCCGACAGCCGTATTCCGCCGCGCGGGCTCGACGCCGAGGACGGGCGGGCGCTCGACTTCGCGCTCGCCCACGCCGACGGCGTCGAGGTGTCATTCGTCAACACCGCCGCGGACGTGAGCGTGGTCGGCGAGCGCCTGCGCGAGGCTGCGCGGCCGGGCTTCGGCATGATCCTCAAGCTCGAGACGCGCGAAGCGATGCGCAACCTGGCCGACATCCTGTTCCAGGCGATGCGGTACGACCCGGTGGGCATTATGATCGCGCGCGGCGACCTCGCGGTCGAGTTGAGCTTCGAGCGCCTCGCCGAAATGCAGGAGGAGCTGCTCTGGTTCGGCGAAGCCTGCCACCTGCCGGTGGTGTGGGCCACGCAGGTGCTCGATTCGCTCGCGCACAGCGGCGTACCCACGCGCGCCGAGGTCACCGATGCCGCAATGTCGATGCGCGCCGAGTGCGTCATGCTCAACCGCGGGCCGCATGTCGCGGCCGCCGTGCGCATGCTGGTCGACATCATCCACAAGATGGAAATGCACCAGTACAAGAAGCGCTCGATCTACCGGCCGCTCAGCCTGGCGCTGGGCGGGACCGCGGCAAATCCGGACGGCGGCACCGATGCGGCCGGCGGCGCGGCGCCTCGGGCTTGAGCGGCACGCACGGCTGCGGTTCGCGCCGCTGAACGCGAGCATCAGTCCGGATCACATGTGTTCAGCGAGATCGAGAGGGAACCGCGCATGGAACCGTTTCTGAACACCTGGAGCCCCCGCATCCTGAGCGTGGTGCGCATCGTGACGGCGTTTCTGTTCATGCAGCACGGCGCGCAGAAACTGCTCGGGTTTCCCCTGCCGCAGCGCGCGCCGTTCGATCTCTTTTCGCTGTCCGGCGTCGCCGGGGTGCTCGAGCTGTTCGGTGGTGCGCTGGTGCTCGTCGGGCTGTTCACCCGACCGGCGGCGTTCCTGCTTTCAGGGCTGATGGCGTTCGCCTATTTCATCGCCCATGCGCCGCGCGGCTTCTGGCCGATCGCGAACGGCGGGGAACTCGCGATCATGTATTGCTTCGCATTTCTGTACCTGTCGTGCGCCGGCGGGGGCGGCTGGAGCGTCGATCGCCTGTGGGCGGGTCGGCATCGCGAAACCAAGGCCTAGCGCGCCGGTCGATCCGTTACCGTAGCGTTTGACCGGCATCAGGAGGCATTCAAAACCGTCATGCAGGACTTTCCCCACCACTACGCCGCATCCGCGCGCGCCGACGCCGAAGGAGACGTCACGCTCGAAAGCCCGCGTCTTCCCGCGCTCGTTTCTGCAGCGCCTGCCGAATTCGGCGGACCGGGCGATCGCTGGTCGCCCGAGACGATGCTCGTCGCCGCGGTCGCGGACTGCTTCATTCTCACCTTTCGCGCGATTGCGCGGGGCTCCAAGCTTGCGTGGACCTCGCTCAGCTGCGAGGTCGAAGGCACGCTCGATCGGGTCGAGCGGGTGACTCAGTTCACCGGTTTCAGGGTGCGCGCGTCGCTGCGCGTGCCGGCCGGCACCGACGAGGCGCGTGCCAAGCGGCTTCTCGAACGCGCGGAGCAGGGCTGCCTGATCACCAATTCGCTCAAGGCGAACTCGCAGCTGTCGCTGACGGTCGAGACGGGCGCCTAGAACGGCAGCGGCGCCTCGGGCTTGAGCGGCGCGAGCGCGCTGCGGAACTCTTCCTGGATGCGCGCGAGCGCCGCGTCGGTCTCGCCCTCGAAGCGCAGCACGATCACCGGCGTGGTGTTCGAGGCGCGCGCCAGGCCGAAGCCGTCGGCGTACTCGGCGCGCACGCCGTCGATGGTCAGCACGCGTTCCGCGTTGGGGAAGGGCTTCGCCGCCTGGAGCTTCTCGACCAGCGCGTGCGGCTCGCCCTCGGCGAGCTTCCACTGCAGCTCGGGCGTCGAGGGCGCGTTCGGCAGCGCCTTGAGCGTCGCGCTCGCGTCGGGCGTCTTCGAGACGATCTCGAGCAGCCGCGCGCCGGCGTACATCGCGTCGTCGAAGCCGTACCAGCGCTCCTTGAAGAAAGTGTGGCCCGACATCTCGCCGGCGAGCGGCGCGCCCGATTCGGCGAGCTTCGCCTTGATGAACGAGTGCCCGGTCTTCCAGATCACCGGTCGCCCGTCGTGCTGCTCGATCCACGGCGCGAGCAGGCGGGTCGACTTCACGTCGTAGATGATTTCCGCGCCCGGATTGCGCGCGAGCACGTCGGCGGCGAACAGCATCAGCTGCCGGTCGGGAAAGATCACCTCGCCGTCCTGCGTCACGACGCCGAGCCGGTCGCCGTCGCCGTCGAAAGCGAAGCCGAGCTCGGCGCCGCCGCGGCGCAGCAGCGCGATCAGGTCGGCGAGGTTCTCCAGGTGCGAGGGATCGGGATGGTGGTTCGGGAAGCTGCCATCGACCTCGCAGTAGAGCTCTTCGACCTCGCAGCCGAGCGCGCGGAACAGCCGCGGCGCGACCAGGCCCGCCACGCCGTTGCCGCAGTCGATCGCGATCTTCATGCCGCGCGCGAGCTTCACGTCGCCGACGATGCGCTCGAGGTAGGCGTCGATCACCGCGGCCTGCGAGCGCTTGCCCGTGCCGCTCGCGAAGTCGTCGTTCTCGATGCGCGCGCGCAGCTGCTGGATCGCCTCGCCCGAGAGCGTCGTGCCGCCGACCACCATCTTGAGGCCGTTGTAGTCGGGCGGGTTGTGGCTTCCGGTGACCGACACGCAGCTCGCGCAGCCGAGATGGAACGCCGCGAAGTAGGTCACCGGCGTCGGCACGACGCCGAGATCGACGACGTCGGCGCCCGCCGCAGTGAGGCCGGCGGCAAGCGCATCAAGCAGCATCGGCCCCGAATGGCGGCCGTCGCGCCCGAGCGCGAAGGTCGCCGCGCCGCGCTCGCGGCCGAGCGAGCCGAGCGCCTGGCCGACGGCGTGCACCACCGCGGGGGTGAGCGTCCTGCCGACGATGCCGCGGATGTCGTAGGCGCGAAAGATCTCTGCGGGAACCTTCATACGTCCTGGGAAAGAAATTCGAGCACGCGACGGGCGAGCCAGCCGTGTCGCCCCGGGAACGGCCCGGTGAGAAACCCCACATGTCCGCCGGTGTCGGGCGATTCTAGCAGCACCGCGCCGCTCGCCTGGCGGGTCGCGGAGAGCAGCGCCGCGCGCGGCAGGAACGGGTCGTTCTTCGCGTTCAGCACCAGCGTTGGCACGCGGATCTGCGCCAGCCAGGGCGCGCTCGAGGCGCGCGTCCAGTAATCGTCGACGTCGCGAAAGCCGTGCAGCGGCGCGGTGTAGACGTCGTCGAATTCGCGCAGCGTGCGCGCCGCGGCGACCCGCGCGGCGTCGATCGGCAGGGCGTGCGCGGCGATCTTCGCCAGCGCGCTCGTCTTCATCGACTTGACGAACATGCGCGTATAGAGCAGGCGGTTCAAGCCGCGATCGAGCGCCGCGCCCGCGGCGTGCAGGTCGAGCGGCGCGCTGATGGCGGCCGCGCGGATCACGCCCGGGGCCGCCGCCGCGCCCTGCTCGCCGAGCCACTTGAGCAGCACGTTGCCGCCGAGCGAAACGCCCACCGCGCGCAGCTGCCCCACTTCGGCGACCAGGCGGCGCAGGATCCAGTCGATCTCTTCGCTGTCGCCGGAATGGTAGGCGCGCCCGAGCCGGTTCGGCTCGCCCGAGCAGCCGCGAAAGTGCGGCAGCGCCACCTGCCAGCCCGCGGCGGCGGCGGCGCCCGCGAGCCCGCGGGCATAGCTGCTGTCGGCGCTGCCTTCGAGGCCGTGGAACACGACCAGCGTGTGGTGCGCCTCGGCCGGCCCGGCGAAGTCGACGTCGATGAAGTCGCCATCGGGCGTGTCCCAGCGCGCGCGCGTGGTCGGCGGGCGCGGCGGCGGGCGCAGCGCGGCAACGATCGTCTGCAAATGCCCGCCCGGCAGCCACCAGGGCGCGCGATAGGTGGAACGCATCAATCCCCTTTTACCTGCCTTGCGCCGCGGCACGCAGTGCCGCGGCGCAAGCACACTCGCTTTATCTGAACTCTGGTACCGCACTGCGGGGCGTAGCCCTGCAGTGCGGTACATCGTGGTTCCTAATGCAGGGTGGCGCTGCCCCGCAGGCGGTTCTCGGTCGGTGGCGGCGGCTCCGGCGCGGGCACCGGCGAGGCGTGGTGCGCGACCATGCGCCAGCCCGGGCCGACGCGCTGGTAGACGTTGGTGGCGACCACCGCATGCGGCGCCGGGCCTTCGTCCTCGATGAGGATGTTCTCTTGCACGCTGTGCACCACGAACAGGGGGCTGGTGATGACGACCTGGTGGCTGAGCCGCACGCGCAGCCGCTGTCCGCTCTCGAAGATGCGCTTCCACTGCGCGAGCACCTCGTCGGTGCCGCGCAGGCGCGGGCCGCCCGGGTGCACGCAGATCACGTCTTCGTCCTCGGCCCACACCGCGACCATCGCAGCGTAGTCGGCGCGCTCGAGCGCGTCGTAGAACGCGGCTTCGGCGTCCAGCGCGGTCGGGAAGAGCTTGTCGGACACGCGGCGCGCGGGCGGTCAGGAATGTGGTGCCGAGCCTAGCACATCGAGCCGCGCGACCTCGGCGAGCACGCGCGAGGGCTCGAGCGTGGTCATGCAGCGGAAATGGCCCAGCGGGCAGGCGCGCGCGAAGCAGGGGCTGCACTCGGGCCGCAGCCAGACGACGCGCGCGCGCGCCGAGCGCGGCGGCGTGTGCTCCGGGCTCGAGGAGCCGAACAGGGCCACCTGCGGGCGGTCGAGCGCGGCGGCGACGTGCATCAAGCCGGAATCGTTGGTCACGACGACGTCGGCCGCCGCGATGAGCGCGATTGCCTCGTCGAGCGTGGTGCGTCCGGCGAGGCTCTGCGCGGCGCCGTCGCTCGCCTGCACGACCGTGTCGCAGACCGCGGCGTCGTTCGCCGAGCCGAGCAGAAACACGCGGGCGCCCTGCGCGGCAAGCGCCGCGGCGAGCGCGCCGTAGCGCTCGGCAGGCCAGCGCTTGGCGGGGCCGTATTCGGCGCCGGGGCAGAGCAGCACGTTCGGCTTCGGCGGCGGCGCGAAACCGGCGGCCTGCGCGCGCGCCGCGACCGCAGCGGGATCGACCTTGAGGCGCGGTTCGGGCAGCGGCGCGCGCGGCGCTTTCCCGGGCGGCTCGGAGAGCTGCGCGTAGTGCTCGACCATCGGACGCATCTGCGGCCCGCGCGGCGCGCGGTACAGCAGATTGAGCAGCCCGTAGCGCGATTCGCCGACGTAGCCCGAGCGCAGCGGGATCTCGGCGAACAACGGCACGAGCGCGGACTTCCAGCTGTTCGGCAGCACGATCGCCTGGTCGTAGCGGCGCGCGCGCAGCGATCGCCCGAGGCGCCAGCGCGCGCCGAGCGCGAGCGCGCCGTGCGCGAACGGCGCCGCGATCGCGGCGTCGATCTCGGGCATGTGCTCGAGCAGCGGCACGACCCAGGGCGGGGCGAGCGCCTCGATGCGCGCCGCCGGCAGCTTCTCGCGCAGCCGCGCGAGCAGCGGCTGGGCCATCAATGCATCGCCGATCCAGTTGGGGGCGACGACGAGCAGGCGCGGCGGCGACGCGCTCAATGACCTTGGGGCGGCGGGCCCTTATAGACGAACACCGTACCGCAGTACGGACACTTGATCTCGCCCGCCTTGGCAACGTCGAGGAACACCCGCGGATGACGCGCCCAGAGCGGCGCGACCGCCGTCGGGCAGTGCAGCGGGAGGTCCTTTGCGTCGACCTCCACCCGGCTCGCGGTGTCGGCGCCCTGAATGCTCATCTGCGTTTTCCCTTCGTCGTCCTGCGCTGCGTGCCTTTCTTCATGTCCACCTTGGTCAGCCAGTGGCGGTGCTTCCGGTCCTTGCCGGTGACCACGTCGAAGAACGCCTTCTGCAGCTTCTTGGTGATCGGCCCGGCGCGTCCGGCGCCGATCTGGCGGCCGTCGAGCTCGCGGATCGGCGTCACTTCGGCGGCGGTGCCGGTGAAGAACGCCTCGTCGGCGATGTAGATGTCGTCGCGCGTCAGGCGCTTCGAGGTGACCTCGTAGCCGAGGCCCGCGGCAAGCTCGATCACCGAGCTGCGCGTGATGCCGATCAGCGCCGAGGTGATCTCCGGCTCGTAGAGTCTGCCGTTCTTGACGAGAAACAGGTTCTCGCCCGCGCCCTCGGCGACGTAGCCCTCGACATCGAGCAGCAGGCCTTCGTCGTAGCCGTGCTGCGTCGCTTCGAGGGTCGCGAGCACCGAGTTCGGATAGGTGCCCGACATCTTCGCGCGCGCCATGGTCACGTTGACGTGATGGCGTGCATAGGAGGAGGTCTTCACCCGGATGCCCTTTTGCAGCGCCTCGGGACCGAGGTAGGCGCCCCAGGGCCAGGCCGCGATCGCGACGTGCACCGTGGCACCGACCGGCGAGACGCCCATTTTCTCCGAGCCGTAGAACGCGATCGGTCGCACGTAGCAGGACTCGTGGCCGTTGGCCTGCACGACCTCGATCTGCGCGCGCATCAGCCGCTCGCGCGTGTACGGGATCTTCATCATGTAGATGTGCGCCGACGAGAACATCCGCTCGGTATGCTCCTGGAGGCGGAAAATCGCGGTGCCTTCGACGGTCTTGTAGGCGCGCAGGCCCTCGAAGACCGCGAGCCCGTAGTGCAGCGAATGGGTCAGCACATGGGTCGTGGCCGATCGCCAGGGCACGAGCTCGCCGTCGTGCCAGATCCAGCCGTCGCGATCCGCCATCGACAGCGGTGCCTGTGTCTTCGCCATACCGGGGGTCTCCTCGCGTGAGGCGCCATTCTAACCACAGGGCCGGGAACTTTGCCATACTATTAACATGAACGTTAATTCTCATGCGGAGGTGTTCGCCGCGCTCGCCTCGGCGCCGCGGCGCGAGGTGATCGCCTTCCTCGCGCAGACGGCGCTCTCGACCAGCGACCTCGCGGAGCGCTTCGCCATCAGCGCGCCGGCGATGTCGCGCCACCTCGCGGTGCTGCAGCGCGCGGGTCTGGTGTCGACCGAGCGGCAGGGCCAGCGGGTGCTGTACCGGCTGAATCGCGACACCCTGCTCGACGCCCTCGCCGGCTTCGCTTCGCTGGTCGACGGCCCGCTGCGGCGCGAGACGCAGCTGCTGCGCCCGCCGCGGGAGGCGATCTAGTGCACGCGGGGATCGTGGCTGCGGCATTCGCGCTTGCCCTCGCCGGCTGCGCGGGGCTGCCCGAGCCCGACCCGGAAGGCCTGCTCGCCTCGAGCGCGGTGGTCGCGAGCCGCGACCGCGAAACCGGGGCGCGGGTCGAGGTGGCACGCTTTTCCGCGGCGCGGCCGGGCGGCGCGTTGCCCGCCGACTGGAAACCCTGGGTCATCGTGCCCTCCAAGGCGACGACCGACTACCGCCTGGTCGAGGTGGGCGGGCGCGTCGCGCTCGAGGCGCGCGCCGAGCGCGCTGCCTCGGGACTGGTGCGCGTGATCCGCGTCGATCCGCACCGCCAGCCGATCCTCGAATGGCACTGGCGGGTGCCGGCGCTCGTGCCGGGCGCTGATCCGCGCATCGCGACGCGCGAGGATGCGGCCGCGCGGGTGATCGTCTCGTTTCACGGCGACTGGGAAAAGCTCGACTTCGCCGACCGCGCGCAGTTGCGCTTCGCCAAGGCGCTCTCGGGGCAGGGCCTGCCGTATGCGACGCTGATGTACATCTGGGCGAACGACCTGCCGCTCGAGACCGTGGTGCGCAATCCGCACACCGGCCGGGTGCGGATGATCGTCGTCGGCAGTGGCACGCGCGGCCTCGGCGCCTGGCGCAGCGTACGGCGCAACCTGCTCGAGGACTACCGGCGGGCCTTCGGCGAGGAGCCCTGGGACGTCGTCGCGATCGGGGTGATGAGCGATGCCGACAACACGCGCGGCAGCGCGCGGGCATACTATGGCGACATCACGCTGTACGCCGCGCCATGAGCCCGATCATCGCCCATCTGCTGGCCGCCAGCGGCCGGGTGCCGAACCATCCGCGCTGGCCGCTGCTCGTCTATCCCGGCGCGGTCGCGATCTGCGGCGCCGACCCGGCCGCGGCCTTCGAGCGCCTGTTCGCGCGCAACCGCTGGCCCGCCGCCTGGCGCAACGGCGTGCATGCGTTTCATCACTACCACAGCGACGGCCACGAGGCGCTCGGCGTGTACAGCGGCGAAGTGACGGTGCTGTTCGGCGGCGAGGGCGGCGTGACGCTCACGGCGCGCCCGGGCGACGTGATCGTGCTGCCGGCCGGCACCGGCCACAAGAAGCTTTCCGCCCGCGGCAGCCTCGGCGTGGTCGGTGCGTACCCGGATGGCCGCCACCCGGACATGTGCATCGCCAAAGTCGCGAACGCCGAGCGTGCAGCACGCACCGTGGCGAGCGTGCCGCTGCCCTCGGCCGATCCGGTCTATGGCGCCGGCGGGCCGCTGTTCGATTACTGGCGCGTCGCGGCCTGAGGCCCGAACACCGCGTCCCATAGCCCGCGCACCGCGTTCGCCTGCGCGGCGACGGTTGCCGGCGCGACGCGCGCGTACTGCGCGCCTTCCAGGCGCAGCGCGTGCTGCCGGCGGCGGAAGTCGCGGTAGGCATCCTGGCCCTGCGCGGCGAGCGCGGTCGGGATGAGGCCGAGGCCGCCGGCGATGCCGAGCAGGGCGATGTTGCCCAGATTGCCGACCAGCTCGGGGTGCGCGTGGGCGTGTGCGAGCACCAGGTACTGGACGATGAACTCGAGGTCGATCATGCCGCCGCGGTCGTGCTTGAGGTCGAACAGCGGCGAGCGGTTGGGGTGCGCGGCGTGCATCTTTTCGCGCATCTCGAGCACGTCGCGGGCGAGCGCCGCCGGGTCGCGCGCGCGGCGCAGGATGCGCTCGCGGATTGCCTCGAAGGCGGCGCCCACGGCGGCATCGCCGGCGCAGTAGCGCGCGCGGCTGAGCGCCTGGTGCTCCCAGGTCCAGGCCGACTTCTCCTGGTATTGCTCGAACGCGGCGAGCGAAGACACCAGCAGTCCCGAGGCGCCGCTCGGGCGCAGGCGAAGGTCGGTGGCAAACAGCACCCCTGCCGCGGTGTGCGTGGTCAGCCAGTGGTTCACGCGCTGCGCGAAGCGGGCGTAGACCTCGGGCGCGCGCTCGTCGTCGTCGTCGTACAGGAAGATGATGTCCAGATCGGAGGCGTAGCCGAGCTCCTTGCCGCCCTGCTTGCCGTAGGCGATGATCGCGAAGCGCGGCGCGTCCTTGCGGTGGCGCTCGCGCAGCTGCGACCAGACGGTCTCCAGACAGACCTCAAGCACCGCATCGGCCGCGGCCGAGAGCCGATCGGCGAGCTGCTCGACGCTCAGCCGGCCGGCGAGGTCCTGGGCGAGCAGGCGGAAGACCTGCGCCTGGTGCTGCTCGCGCAGCACGTTCATCTGCGCCTCGGTGTCGCCCGCGTGGTCCGCGAGCTGCGCGCGGAGCAGGCGGCCGTAGGCCGGCCAGTCGGGCGCGGCGTACAGCACGCGGTCATCGAGCAGCTCGTCGAGCAGCAGCGGATGCTGGGTGATGAACTGCGCCGCCCAGCTCGAGGCGCCGATGATCCGCGCGACGCGCTCGAGCGCGACGCGGTGCTCGGCGAGCAGCGCCAGGTAGGCCGCACGTCGCGCGATCGCCTCGATCAGATCGAGCCCGCGGGCGAGCGTCGCGTCGGGGTCCGGGGTATCCGCCGCGACCGAGGCGAGCGCCGGGACGAGCGCATCGAAGCGGCGGCGCGACTCGGTTGGCAGCAGCGCATAGCGCTGGCCGGCGCGCAGCGCGCGCAGCCGCGCCGCGGCCGCCTCGGGATCGCGGTAGCCAAGCGCGGCGAGCGCCGGCGCGACCGCGTCGTGGTCGTCCTGCCAGACGGCCGGCCCGCCGTTGCCGTCGTCGGACTCGGCAAATGCCGCCTGGAAGTGACGCGTCACCGTCGCGCGCACGTCATCGATCGCCGCGGCGAGCACCGTCCAGTCCGCGGCGCCGGACATCGCTGCGACGCGCGCGCGATCCTCGTCGTCGACCGGCAGGCGGTGCGTTTGCCGGTCGTCGAGGTACTGCAGGCGATGCTCGAGCCGGCGCAGGAAATCGTAGGCCTCGGCGAGCGCACGCGCGCTGTCGGCGCTGATCAGGTTGCGCTCGGCGAGCCGCGCGAGCACGGTGAGCGTCGGGCGCACGGCGAGCGCCGGGTCGCGCCCGCCGCGGATCAGCTGCAGCCCCTGCACGATGAACTCGATCTCGCGGATGCCGCCCGGTCCGAGCTTGATGTGGTCGGCCAGCTCGCGGCGCGCAACCTCGCGGCGCACCTCGGCGTGCAGGCGGCGCATCGCGCCGAGCGAGGCGTAGTCGAGGTACTTGCGGAACACGAAGGGTCGCACGATCGGCTGGAGCGTCGCGTGCGCGCCTTTTTCGCCGTTCACGTCGCTCGCGGCTGTCACGTTCCCGGTGATCGGCCGCGCCTTGATCCAGGCGTAGCGCTCCCATTCGCGGCCCTGGGTGATGAAGTAGTTCTCGAGCGCCTCGAAGCTGCACACCAGCGGCCCGGATTCGCCATAGGGGCGCAGGCGCATGTCGACGCGGAAGGCGAAGCCGTCCTCGGTGACTTCCGACAACAGCGCGATCAGGCGCCGCCCGAGCCGCGCGAAGTACTCGTGATTGGACAGCGGCCGCGTGCCGTCGGTTTCGCCTTCCTCCGGATACAGGAACACCAGATCGATGTCCGAGGACACGTTGAGCTCGCCGCCGCCGAGCTTGCCCATGCCGACGACCACCAGGGCCAGCGCATCGCCCGCGGCGCCGCGCGGCTGGCCGTGGGCGCGCAGGAGCTGGGCCTCGCACCAGGCCTGGGCGGTGCCGAGCATGGCATCGGCGAGCGCGCTCATCGTGCCGCAGACCTCGGCGAGCGTGGCCTGCCCTGCCAGGTCGCGTGCCATGACCCGCAGCAGCAGCCGCTGGCGCAGGCGGCGCAGCCGGCGCTTGAGCGCGGCTTCGTCGTCGCCCGCGGCCTCGGCGAGCGCGGCGTCGATCTCGGCGCGGGTAAACGGTGCCGGATCGTCCAGTCCGGCGGCCAGTTCCGGGCGGCTGGCGAGCAGCGCGAGCGCGTAGCGCGACGCCGCGAGCACCGCCGGTACGTCCGCGGGCGGCGATCCGTCAGCGCCCGGCGGTCGCACGCGAAGCTGCTCGGCGTTCGGGCAGGCCGGGGGGTTTAGAATGCACGTCCGAAACCAGGTTGCCAGAGCATTGCGCGGCGACATCCGAAGAACTTCTCTCGCCGCTGAGCCCCAAAGGACCATGGCAGAGGTGGCCAATGCTGCGGACGACACGCCGCGTCGGGGCCGTCGTGCGAATACTGGGGCAAGCGCAGCCGGGATGCAATCCGAGACAGCAATCGAGCATGCGCGGGCAGGCCTGCGGCCCGCGCGCAGCGGGTCGCGCTGGCTGCTGCGCATCCTGGAAACGCTCGCCTGGACCGGGCTGCTGCTGGTCGCCGGGTCGGTGCTCGCGTTGCGCTACTGGGTGCTGCCGAACATCGAGCAGCATCGCGCGGTCATCGTCGGCGTGTTCACCGCCGGGCTCGGCTTGCCGGTGCGGGTCGGCGCCATCCAGGCCGACTGGCAGGGGCTGCGCCCGCGCATCAGCCTGAGCGACGTCCGCGTCTACGATCACGACGGGCGCGAGGCGCTGGTGCTGCCGGCGGTGCACAACGTCGTGTCGTGGCGCTCGCTGCTGTTCGGCGCGCCACGCATGCGCTCGCTGATCATCGACTCGCCGCGGCTCGCGGTGCGGCGCGATGCCGCCGGACGGCTCTACGTGGCCGGACTCGAGCTCTACGCAGGCGATGTCAGCCAGGCCGCCGGGCGCGGCGGCGGCGCCGCCGAGTGGATCCTCGGGCAGCGCGAGATTCTGGTGCGCAATGCCGAGATCGAATGGATCGACGTGCAGCGCGGCGCGCCGCCGCTCAAGCTGAGCGCGCTCGACCTGCGCCTGCGCAGCGCGGGCGGCCGGCACGCGGTGGGGCTGTCCGCGCGCCCGCCCAAAGGCTTCGGCACCTCGCTGGTCCTGCGCGCCGAGCTCAGGGGCGGCTCGGTGACGGTGCCTTCCAAATGGAGCGGGCGGCTGTATGCCGAATTCGGCGACACCGACCTCGCCGCCTGGCAGCCCTGGGTCGACTATCCGCTCGAGCTGAGCCGGGGACGCGGCGCCTTGCGCATGTGGGTGACGCTCGGCGCGGGCCAGCGCGTGCGCACGACGCTCGACGTGAAGCTCTCCGAGGTCTCGGCGCGGCTCGCGCCGGCGCTGCCGCGGATCGAGCTCGCGAGCCTCGAGGGCCGGCTCGAGGGGCGCGCCGAGGGCGGCAGCTTCGAGCTCAACGCGCGCGATCTGGCGCTGACCCTCGCCGACGGCGAAGCGCTCGAGCCGACGAGCTTCCGGGTGAGCTGGGCGCCGGCGGGCGAAGCGCAGCCTGCGCGCCCGGCGCACGGCGATCTGTCCGCGCTGCGCATCGATCTCGCGCCGCTCGCGCGCCTGGCCGAGTTCCTGCCGATCCCGGCCGATCTGCGCGCGCTGCTCGCCGAGCTCTCGCCGCGCGGCACGCTGCACGAAGCGGCCTTGTCCTGGACCGGTGAGCTGCCGCAGGCCACCGACTACCGCGCGCGGGCGCGCTTCGAGAACCTCGGCATGAAGGCCTGGCACGCGGTGCCCGGGTTCTCGGGCGTGACCGGCAGGATCGAAGCGCAATCGGGTCGCGGCCACGTCGAGCTGCGCGCGCGCCAGGTGGGCCTCGACCTGCCGCAGGTGTTTCCGCAGCCGCATATCGCGTTCGATGCCTTGAGCGGCGAGATCGACTGGACGCAGCCCGACCGCGACCGGCTGCGCGTCCGCCTGTCCTCGCTCGCCTTCGGCAACGCGCACCTCGCGGGGACCGCGTTCGGCACCTATGAGCTCGGCCGCGACGGGCCCGGCGAAATCGACCTGTCGGCGTCGCTGACCCATGCCGACGGCAAGCAGACTGCCAGCTATCTGCCGCTCGCCTCGATCATGGGCGAGAACGCGCGCGCCTGGATCAAGCGCGCGATCGTCGACGGGCAGGCGAGCGACGTGCGCGTGCACCTCAAGGGCGACCTGCGCGAGCTGCCGTTTGCCGCGCCGGGGCGCGGCGAGTTCCTGGTCGCGGCGCGCATCGACGGCGCGGTGATCGACTACGCCGAGGGCTGGCCGAAGATCGAAGGCATGAACGGCGAGCTGCGCTTTCAGGGCGATCGCGTCGAGCTCACCGGGCAGCACGCGCGCATCCTGGGCGTGCAGCTCGCCAACGTGCGCGTGTCGATCCCGAGCCTGCGCTCGCCGAGCACCGATCTGTTGATCGAGGGCGAGGCGCGTGGACCGACCAACGCGTTCCTGCGCTTCATCGAGACGAGCCCGGTGCGGCGCATGACCCATGGCTTCACCAGCGGCATGCGCGCCGCGGGCGACGGCCAGCTGCAGCTCAAGCTGACGCTGCCGCTCGCCGAGCTCGACAAGACGAGCGTCTCGGGCGTGTTCGGCTTCTCCGCCAAGCGTCTGCTGCTGTCGAACGCGCTGCCGCCGCTCGAGGCGGTGAGCGCGCAGTTCGGCTTCAGCGAATCCGGATTCAAGCTGGAGCGGTTTCGCGGCACCCTGTTCGGCGGGCCGCTGTCGGTTTCGGGCGGGGATTCGCCGAAGGGCGGCGTGCGCGTGACGGCGAAGGGCGAGGCCCACGCCGACGCACTGCGCGCGCTGATCGGGCATCCCTGGTTCGATCGGCTGCGCGGCGTCGCCGCCTACGAGGCCGAGCTGAGCGTCGCAGGCGGCGAGCCGGTGCTGCTGGTCCGCTCCGACCTGAAGGGCATCGAGAGCACGCTCCCGGCGCCGTTCGCCAAGCGCGCCGAGGACGGGCTGCCGCTCACCCTGCGCCTTGCGCCGTACGCGGACGAACGCTGGCGGCACGTCTCGCTGACGCTCGGCGCTCTGGCGCGCGGCGAGCTGCTGCGCGCCGCGGCGCAGGACGACGGCGCGGCGCCGAAGGCGGCGGCTGCAGCCAAGCCGGTTCCTGCAGCGAACCAGGACGCCGCGGCGGCTGCGCCCGCCGCTCCCGCGAGCGGCGCCGCGCGCGCGCTGGTCGTGCTCAATCCGGCGCCCGCTGCGCGGCCCGCGCTGCCGGCGCGCGACGGGCTGACGCTGCGCGGCAGGCTCGATGCGCTCGACCTCGACGCCTGGCGCGCGCTGTCGCCCGGCCGGGATGTCGAAGGCGGCGTGGCGAACATCGATCTCAAGGTCGGCGTGCTCGACGTGTACGGCAAGCGCCTGCGCAACGTCGATGTGCGCTCGGGGACCGACGCCGGCGGCTGGTCGGCGCAGGTCAGCGCCGACGAGCTCGAGGGCGATCTCGCCTACCGCGCCGAGGGCAACGGCCTGCTCGTTGCGCGCCTCAAGCGCTTCCGGATTCCGGAGAACACGCCGGGCCGCGACCCGACCGTCGGCGAAGGCGAGGGCCGGGCGGTGCTGCCGGAGATGGATCTGATCAGCGAGCGCTTCGAGCTGTGGGGGCGCGACCTCGGTCGGGCCGAGATCGGCGCCCGGCCGGTGCCGGGCGCCTGGGAGATCGACAAGCTCATCGTGCTCAATCCGCACGGCGAGCTGCGCGGCAAAGGCACGCGCAAGCTCGAGCAGGGGGTGGCGCGCACCTCGCTCGCCTTCGATCTCAAGGTGACCGACGTCGGCAAGTTCCTCGAGCGCATCGGCTATCCGAACATGATCCGGGGTGGAACCGCGAAGCTCGACGGCGCGCTCGCCTGGCAAGGCGAGCCGCAGCGCATCGACTACCCCTCGCTCGCGGGCGACATCAAGCTGCGCGTCGACGACGGCCAGTTCCTCGAGATCGAGCCCGGGCTGGGCAAGCTCGTCGGCCTGATCAGCCTGCAGGCGCTGCCCAAGCGGATCGCTCTCGATTACCGCGACGTGTTCTCCGACGGGTTCAAGTTCGACCGCATCGAAAGCTCGCTCAAGACCCGGCACGGCGTGATGTCGACCGACGACTTCGAGATGCGCGGCCCGGCCGCCGAGGTCGACATGCGCGGCACGACCGACCTCGCCGCCGAGACGCAGAACCTGAACGTCAAGATCGTGCCGAGCGTCAGCGACACTGCTTCGGCGGCCATGGCGATTCTCAATCCGATCGTCGGCGCGGCCTCGGTGATCGCGCAGCGGGCGCTGAAAAATCCGCTCGGCCAGCTGCTGTCGTACGAATACGCGATCACCGGGACCTGGGGCGATCCGCAGATCAAGAAGCTGGGCGCCGAGATCAAGCCCGGCGGCGGCGCCCACGTCGAGGCGCCGTAAGACAACGGGCGCTTCAGGGTCTCGCGCCGCCAGGCGACGTTCGCGCGAACGTCTGCCGCGCCGCGCGGTCAATTTGTTAGGCTGTTACGCTACCGGTTCACCGGACGCAGGAGGCAACGACATGACGCAGGCCGCCGCCACGAAGGCGACGCAGGCAATGAACGATCCGCTGCTCGCGACCGCCAAGCAGCGCCTGCTCGCGCCCTTCGATCTCGAGGCGGCCGCGCTCGGCCGCGTGTTCGACGTGCTCGGTGCGCACCGTATCGACGACGCCGACCTGTATTTCCAGGCCACGCAGTCCGAGAGCTGGAGCCTGGAGGAGAGCATCGTCAAGTCCGGCAGCTTCTCGATCGAGTGCGGCGTCGGCGTGCGCGCGATCGTCGGCGAGAAGACCGCCTTCGCCTATTCCGACGAGATCAGCCTCACGGCGCTCGACGATGCGGCGCGCGCCACGCGTGCGATCGCGCGCGCCGGGCAGAACCGGCGCGTGCAGGTCGTGCCGCGTCGCGTGACTGTCACGGCGCCGCTGCCGCTCTACCCGCAGGCCGATCCGATCGCCTCGCTCGATGCGCCGGCGAAAGTCGCGCTGCTCGAGCGCCTCGAGCGGCTGTGCCGGGCACGCGATGCGCGTGTCACGCAGGTCATGGCGCATCTGGGCGGCGAGCACGAGGTGGTGCTGATCGCGCGCGCCGACGGCTCGGTCGCGGCGGACGTGCGCCCGCTGGTGCGCCTGTCGGTGCAGGTGATCGCGGAATCGAACGGCCGGCGCGAATCGGGCAGCGCAGGCGGCGGCGGGCGCAGCGACTACGCGCACTTCACCGACGCGGTGCTCGCCGACTATGCCGAGCGCGCGGTCTCGCAGGCGCTCGTCAACCTCGAGGCGCAGCCCGCGCCGGCGGGCACGATGACGGTCGTGCTCGGCCCGGGCTGGCCGGGGATCCTGCTGCACGAGGCGATCGGCCACGGCCTGGAGGGCGACTTCAACCGCAAGGGCAGCTCGGCCTTCGCCGGGCGCCTGGGCGAGCGCGTCGCCGCGCCCGGCGTCACGGTAGTCGATGACGGCACGATTCCGCTGCGCCGCGGCTCGCTGACGGTCGACGACGAGGGCACCGCGGCGCAGCGCACGGTATTGATCGAGGACGGCGTGCTGCGCGGCTACCTGCAGGACCGCATGAACGCGCGCCTGATGAAGATGCAGCCCACGGGCAACGGGCGGCGCGAGTCCTTCGCCCACATCACGCTGCCGCGCATGACCAACACCTACATGCTCGCCGGCCCGCACGATCCCGGCGAGATCATCGCCAGCGTGAAAAAGGGCATCTACGCGACCAACTTCGGCGGCGGCCAGGTCGACATCACCAACGGCAAGTTCGTGTTCTCGACCGCCGAGGCCTACCTGATCGAAAACGGCAAGGTGACGCGGCCGGTCAAGGGCGCGATGCTGATCGGCAACGGGCCCGATGCGCTCACCCGCGTGGCGATGGTCGGCAACGACCTGCAGCTCGATACCGGCGTCGGCACCTGCGGCAAGGAAGGCCAGTCCGTGCCGGTCGGCGTCGGCCAGCCGACGCTCAGGATCGACGGCCTGACCGTGGGCGGCACGGGCTGAGCCGGGGCGCGCGCGATGCCTGAGGCCGAGCAGCCGCTGCCGTCGAACGAAACCGAAATTCTCGCCGACGCCGAGGCGATCGCCGCGCGCATCCCGGACGGCGCCTTCGTCGCCCTGCCGCCGGACTATTCGCTCGTCGCGATGGAGGTGGTGCGCGCGCTCATCCGGCGCGAGGCGAAAGGACTGCGCCTGCTCGGCGTGCCGGTGCTCGGTTTCTGCGCGGACCTGCTGATCGGCGCAGGCTGCGTCGCCGAGGTCGAGACCAGCGCGGTCTCGCTTGGCGAGGCCGGGCTCGCGCCGCGCTTCACCGCGGCGGCCGAGCGCGGCACGATCCGCGTGGTCGATGCGACCTGCCCGATGGTCCACGCGGGCCTGCAGGCCGCGGAGAAGGGCGTGCCGTTCATGCCGCTGCGCGGCGTGATCGGCTCGGACCTCGTGGCGCAGCGCGCGGACTGGAAGACGCTCGACAACCCCTTCGCGGCGAACGACGCGCTGCTGGTCGCCAAAGCGATCGTCCCCGATGTCGCGCTGATCCACGCGCGCTGGGCCGACGCGCGCGGCAACCTGTGGATCGGGCGGCGGCGCGAGCTGGCGACGATCGCGCATGCGGCGAGGGCGACCTATGCGACGGTCGAAGCAATGCGCGCGGACGACATGCTCGACGACGAGCTGCTCGCGCCGGGGGTGCTCGGTGCGGTATACGTCAGCGCGATCGCGCCGGCGCCGCGCGGCGCCTGGCCGCTCGGCGTGATCGACGAGTACGCGATCGACGACGCGCATCTGCTCGAGTACGCGCGGCGGGCGAAGACCGCGGAAGGCTTCGCGCGCTACCTGGACGAGTTCGTGCGCAAGCGCGCCGCGCAGCCCGCCTGAGCAGAATGGACTACGCGCGCGAGGAGCTGCTCGCCTGCACGATCGCGCGCCTGATCGGTGACGTGACGCAGACGGCGCATGTCGCGGTCGGCGCCGCCTCGCCGATTCCGGCGACCGCCTGCTACCTGCTGCGCGCGCGGCAGGGTGGGCGACCGCGCCTGTCGCTCCTTCACCGGCGGCGCGGCAATCCCTTCAGCGAAGGCTCGCGCGAGCTGTTCGACCTCGCCGGGCAGGGACGGATCGACGTGTTTTTCCTCGGCGGGGCGCAGATCGACGGCGAGGCGAACATCAATCTGGTCGGCACCGGCGAATACCCGCAGCTGGCGCACCGCTTTCCGGGCTCGTTCGGTTCGGCGTTCATGTACTTCACGGCGCGGCGCACGATCTTGTTTCGCGAGGAGCACAGCGCGCGGGTGCTGGTGCCGAAGGTCGACTTCGTCTCCGCGCCGGGCTGGAGCCCGCCCGGGCTGTGGCGCCGCGGCGGGCCGCAGGCGCTCGTCACCGGCAAGGCGCTGTTCGCCTGGCAGGCGGACAAGAGACGCTTTCGCCTCGAGAGCGTCCATCCGGGCTGCAGCGCCGAGGAGGTGCGCGCCAGTACCGGATTCGATTACGACGCGCCGCGAGCGGTTGCGGTGACCGCGGTGCCGGATGCCGAGGCGCTGCGTTTGCTGCGCGGCCCGGTGGCGGCGGAGATCGCGGCGAACTATCCCGAATTCGCGCGCAGAGTATGGGGGCTCGCGGCATGAATGCACCGGATTTCAAGGCGAAGCGCTTCGATCGCAGGCGCGAAGACGTCGGCAACATCGTGCTGCTCGAGCATGTCAACGTCACGCAGCCCGACCAGCGCCCGACGACGCTGTTCTACGTCGTGGCGCTCGGCGGCACGCGCGATCCGTACATGATGGTCGGGCTGGACAACATGTGGATCAACTTCGGCCGCAACCAGATGCACCTGCCGAGCCGCGATCCGCAACCGCAGATCCTGCGCGGCACGATGGGCTTCGTGGTGCCCGACCTCGCGCTGCTCAAGGCGCGGCTCGAGCGCGTCGCGCCGCGGCTCGCGGGCACGAAATTCTCCTGGCGCGATTGCGCCACGCATGTCGAGGCGACCTGCCCCTGGGGCAACCGCGTGCGCTGCCACGCGCCGGCGGCGGAATTCGGCCAGACCGAGCTCGCGCTCGCCTACGTCGAATTCGACGTCCCGCAGGGCGCCGCGGCGGGCATCGCGCGCTTCTATACGGAGATCATGGGCGCGCCGGCGACGGCGGCGAAGGGCAGCGCGCGGGTGCCGGTCGGCCGCGGCCAGGCGCTCGTGTTCACCGAGACCGCAAACCCGATCCCGCCCTACGACGGCCACCACGTGCAGATCTACATCGCGGATTTTTCCGGACCGTACGCGAAGCTCATGGACCGCGGACTGATCACGCTCGAGACCGACGCGCACGAGTGGCGCTTCCGCAGAATCGTCGATCCGGCGAGCGGCACGGCGCTGTTCGAAGTCGAGCACGAGGTGAGGAGCCTCAAGCACCCGCTCTACGCGCGCCCGCTGGTCAACCGCAACCCGGCGCAGACCAACACCCGCTACGCGCGCGGGCAGGATGCGTTTCGGGGGATCTACTAGCGACTCCGGACGCCACGGATTCACGCCGTCTGACGAAGCAGGTATTCAGGTAATCCAATGCACTCCAAACGCCGCTTCGTGGTCCTGCTCGTCCTGCCGCTAGCGGCCGCGGTCGGTTTCGCGTTCTGGCATTACGAACGCGATTCAGCGAAGGTCGCGGACCGGCTCGTCCTGCACGGCAACGTCGACATCCGCCAGGTCGAGCTCGCGTTCAACGCGAACGGCCGCATCGACCGGCTGCTCGTCGCGGAGGGCGACCGCGTGCGCAAGGGGCAGCTGCTCGCGGTGCTCGACACCGAGCGCCTGCGCCGGCGCGAGGCGGAAGCCGAGGCGCAGGTCGCGAGCCAGCGCCAGGTCGTCGCGCGCCTCGAAGCCGGGTCGCGCCCGGAGGAGATCCGCAAGGCGCAGGCCGACGTGCAGGCCGCGCGCGTCGATGCGGCGAACGCGCACTCCCATTACCGACGCCAGGAGGAGCTGGTCGCGCAGCATTTCGTCGCCCAGCAGCAGCTCGACGACGCGCGCTTCGCGCTCCAGGCGGCGCGCGCACGACTTCAGGCGGCCGAGGAGGCGCTGCGCCTGGTCGAGCTCGGCCCGCGCGCGGAGGACATCGCGGCGGCGCGCGCCACGCTCAAGGCCTACGAGGCGGCGGCGGCGGTGGCGCGGCGGGATGTCGAGGAAGGCTCGCTCGGCGCGCCCTCCGACGGGGTGATCGAGAACCGCATCCTCGAGGTGGGCGACATGGCCTCGCCGCAGAAGCCGGTGTTTACGCTCGCGCTTACCACGCCGGTCTGGATCCGCGCTTACGTCGCAGAGCCGGACCTCGGCAGGATCCGCGTCGGCGCGCGGGCCGAGGTCAGCACCGACAGCGCACCCGATCTGCGCGAGCGCGGCTGGGTCGGTTACATCTCGCCGACCGCGCAGTTCACGCCCAAGTCGGTGGAAACGCTGGAAGTCAGAACGTCGCTCGTATACCAGGTGCGCGTGTTCGTCTGCGACCCGCGACAGCAGCTGCGTCTGGGCATGCCGGCGACCGTCGTCATCCCGCTCGGCCAGGAGGCGGCAGCGGTGCCGGATCTTGGCGCCGATCCCTGCAAGGGCGCGGGGTGAGTTCCGCGCCGCGGGTCCCCGCGCCGGCGCACGCGCTCGAAGTGCGCGACCTCGTTAAGCGCTTCCGCGTGGGCGAGCGCGGTATCGACGCATTGCGCGGGGTCGGGTTTCAGGTGCGCGCGGGCGTGGTCACCGGGCTGATCGGACCGGACGGCGCCGGCAAGACGACGCTGATGCGCATCGCCGCCGGGCTGCTCGTGCCCGACGCCGGTTCGGTGCGCGTGCTCGGTCTCGATGCCAGCCACGAATCGCTGGCCGTGCAGGCGACGCTCGGCTACATGCCTCAGCGCTTCGGTCTCTACGAAGACCTCAGCGTGCAGGAGAACCTCGATCTCTACGCCGACCTGCAGGGCGTGCCGCGAACCGCGCGCGGCGCGCGCTACGCCGAGCTGACGCGCATGACCGGCCTGGCCGCCTTCACGCGCCGGCTCGCCGGACGACTGTCGGGCGGCATGAAGCAGAAGCTCGGACTTGCCTGCGCGCTGGTGCGCGCGCCGCGCCTGCTGCTGCTCGACGAGCCGACCGTCGGCGTCGACCCGGTGTCGCGCCGCGAGCTGTGGGAGATCGTCTACCGCCTGGTGCAGGCCGAGGGCATGAGCGTGCTGCTCTCGACCGCATACCTCGACGAGGCCGAACGCTGCGACGCGGTGATCCTGCTGCACGAGGGCCGCGTGCTCGATCAGGGCGCGCCGGCGACGTTCCAGGGCCGCGTCGCGGGACGAACCTTCGCGGTGACCGCGCCGCGCGGCGCCAAGCGCGCGCTGCAGCGCGCGCTGGCGCAAGGCCCCGGCGTCGTCGATGCCATCGTGCAGGGCGAGGGCGTGCGGATCATCACCCGGGACGCCTTGGCGCCCGAGCTCGGCGCCCTGCTGCCGGCGTTCCCCGATGCGCGCGTCGCGCCCGTGGCGCCGCGCTTCGAGGACAGTTTCGTCGTGATGCTGCACGTGGACCGGCCGGACGCTCCGGCTGCGGCGCCGGTTGCCGAAACCGAGGCCGCCGCGCCCCGCGGCCCCGTTGACCTGCGCGAGAACGTGATCGAGGTGCACGGCCTGAAGCGGCGCTTCGGCGCGTTCTATGCGGTCGACGGCATCGATTTCGAAGTGCGGCGCGGCGAGATCTTCGGCCTGCTCGGCGCCAACGGCGCGGGCAAGTCGACCACCTTCCGCATCCTCTGCGGCCTGCTGCCGGCGAGCGCCGGGTCGCTGCGCGTGGCCGGCGTCGACCTGCGCCACGCCGCGGCGGCGGCGCGCGCGCGGATCGGCTACATGTCGCAGAAGTTCGCGCTTTACGGCAACCTCAGCGTGCGCCAGAACCTCGAGTTCTTCGCCCGGGTATACGGCCTGCGCGGCGCGCGCTGGCAGGCGCGCATCGCCTGGGCGAACGCGGAATTCGAGCTCGCGCAGGTCGGCGAGCAGGTCAGCGCCGAGCTGCCGCTGGGCTACAAGCAGCGCCTGGCGATGGCCTGCGCGCTGATGCATGAGCCCGAGATCCTGTTCCTCGACGAGCCCACCTCCGGGGTCGATCCCCTGGCGCGGCGCGAGTTCTGGCGGCGGATCGACGCGCTCGCGCGCGCCGGCGTCACCGTGCTGGTGACGACGCATTTCATGGAGGAGGCGGAGTACTGCGACCGCCTCGCGATCATGGCCGCGGGCCGCCTGCTCGCGATCGGCGAGCCGGCGCAGATCAAGGCGCAGGCGCGCAGCGCTCAGGATGACCAGGCGCCCGAGCCGTCGATGGAGGATGCCTTCATCCACCTGATCGGAACCGGCGACGGCTTGAGGGCGGCGGCGTGAGCGACGGCGCGTCCGCCGGTCGCCCCGAGGGCCGCGCCGACCACGCCCGGCGCGGCGGCGCCGGCATGCGCCTGCGCGGGCTGGTGCGCAAGGAGTTCCTGCAGATCGTGCGCGATCCGAGCAGCATCGCGATCGCCTTCGTGATGCCGGTGTTCCTGCTGATCCTGTTCGGCTACGGGGTGTCGCTCGATGCCGAGCGCGTGCCGCTTGCGCTGGTGATCGAGCAGCCGAGCGCCGATACGGCGGACTTCGTCGCGTCGTTTCGCGGCTCGAAGTACTTCGCGCCGACGCGAATCGCGACCATGCCGCTCGCGATCGAGCGCATGCTCGAAGGCCGCGCGGATGCCATCGTCCGCCTGCGCGCCGATTTCGCCGAGCGCCTGCGCCGGCCCGACGGCGCACCGGTCCAGCTCGTCGTCAACGGCGTCAACGCCAACACCGCTCGGCTGATCGAGGGCTATGTGCAGGGCGCCTGGTCCGGCTGGCTGCGCCAGCGCAGCGAGGCGCAGGGCCAGACACTGCGCATTCCGGTCGAGGTCGAGCACCGCGTGTGGTTCAACAGCGCGCTGCGCAGCCGCAACTACCTCGTTCCCGGCCTGGTGGTGGTGATCATGACGCTGATCGGCGCGCTGCTCACCGCGATGGTCATGGCGCGCGAGTGGGAGCGCGGCACGATGGAAGCGCTGATGGTCACGCCTGCCGCGGTCAGCGAAATACTGCTCGGCAAGCTGATTCCCTATTTCGTGCTCGGCACCGGGGGCATGCTGCTGTCGGTCGCCATGGCGGTGTGGCTGTTCGACGTGCCGCTGCGCGGCTCGCTGTGGCTGCTGTGGCTCACCGCGTCGCTCTTTCTTCTGGTCGCGCTCGGCATGGGCCTGCTGATCTCGAGCGTGGCGAAGAACCAGTTCATCGCCGGACAGATGGCGATCATCACCACCTTCCTGCCGGCGTTCCTGCTCTCGGGATTCATCTTCGACATCGGCAGCATGCCCGCGCTGGTGCGGGGCATCACGCACCTCATCGCGGCGCGCTATTTCGTCGCCATCGCGACGACGCTGTTCCTCGCCGGCGATGTCTGGTCGGTGGTGCTGCCGAACGCGCTCGCGCTGCTCGTCATGGCGGTCGTGTTTCTCGGCCTGACCTGGCGCAAGACGCGCAAGCGTCTGGAGTAGCGCCGGCACGACCATGTGGCATCGCATCGCGGCGCTCGTGCGCAAGGAGCTCCTGGCGCTGTTCAAGGACCGGCGCGGGCGCTTCGTGCTCGTCGTCCCGCCGCTCATCCAGCTGCTGGTGTTCGGCTACGCGGCCACCTTCGACCTGAACCGGATTCCCTACGCGTTGTACAACGAGGATCCGGGGAGCGAAGCACGGGTGCTCGCGGCCGCCTTCGACGGGTCGCCGCACTTCCAGCGGATCGCCACGATCGCCTCGGCCGAGGCGATCGCGCCGCTGGTCGATTCGCGCGCGGTGCTGATGGTGGTGCACATCGGGCCGCGGTTCAGCCGCGACCTGCTGCGCGGCACGCCGGCCCCGCTGCAGGTGATCGTCGACGGGCGCAATTCCAACACCGCGCTGGTCGCGATCAACTACCTGCGCGCCGTGGTCGACGGCTACAACCGCGCTTGGCTCTCAAAGCGCGGCCTGCCGGAGCCGGTGGCGCGGATCGAGACGCGCGCCTGGTTCAACCCCAACCTGGAGAGCCGCTGGTTCTTCATCCCGGGCATCGTCGGCGTCATCACGCTGCTCGTCACCATGATGGTCACGGCGCTGTCGGTCGCGCGCGAGCGCGAGCAGGGCACCTTCGACCAGCTGCTGGTGACGCCGCTGCGCCCGGTCGAGATCCTGATCGGCAAGGCACTGCCGGGCTTCATCATCGGCGCGGCCGAGGCGAGCGCGATCATTGTCATCGCGACCCAGTGGTTCGACATCCCGCTGCGCGGGCAGCTCGTCGTGCTCTACACGGGTCTCGCGCTGTTCCTGCTCTCCGCGGTCGGCGTCGGTCTGATGATCTCCTCGATCGCGGTGACCCAGCAGCAGGGCCTGCTCGGCGCGTTCCTGTTCATGGTGCCGGCGATGACCTTGTCGGGCTTCGCCACGCCGATCGCCAACATGCCGCCGGCGGTGCAGGCGGTGACCCTGCTCGATCCGCTGCGCTACTTTCTCGTCGTGCTGCGCAAGCTGTTTCTCGAGGGCGTTTCCTTCGACGTGCTCGTGCATCAGCTCTGGCCGATGGCGCTGATCGGCGTGGCGAGCCTGGCGATCGCCGGCTGGCTGTTCCGCCATCGGATGTACTAGCGGCGCGGAGCGGATCGCGGAGCGACGCCGCGCGCCTAGTCGATGACGCGGTCGGCGCGCAGCAGCACCGACTGCGGAATCGTCAGCCCGAGCGACTTGGCAGCCTTGAGGTTGACCACCAGAATCAACTTCGTCGGCTGCTCCACCGGCATGACCGCGGGGTCCGCCCCCTTGAGGATCTTGACGGCCATGGCGGCCGCTCGAGCAACCATCTCCGAGAAATCGGCACCCAGGCCTATGAGCGCCCCGCCCCGAGTGATCGACCACCACCCCCCGGCGACGGGAATGCGGTGCTTGGCGGCAAACGCCAGGATGCTTGGGACATGCGACGCAACCGACAAGTGAGGCTCGAGCAGTTCCACACGCTCGCGCAGTATGGTCTCGAACGCGGGCTCGAGGTCTGCTGCGGTCCGAACGTCGATGGGAACCGGCGTCATTCCCAATGCCTCAACCACCGAAATCTCATTCTTGACGGCGACGGCCGACGCGGGATTTTCGGAGTTCCACACGATCCCGACGCGCGAGACCTGGGGCAAGGCTTCCTTGATCAGCTCGTAGACCTTCGCGTTGACGTCGATGTTGACGTTCGACACGCCCGTCACGTTGCCGCCCGGCCGGGAGAGGCTCGCGACCAGGCCCGTGCGCTCCGGATTGGCGGCTGCGATCATCACGATGGGGATCGTGCTCGTGGCGCGCTTGGCGGCGAGCGTCGTGCTGGACCCGCCGGTCACGATCAGGTCGACCTTCATCGCGACGACCTCTGCGGCGAAGCGCTCCTCGTGCTCCCGAACGTTGTAAGAGTACCTGCGCTCATAGGTGAGATTGCGGCCCTCTTCGAAGCCGCCTTCGCGCATGACCTGCGTGAACAGCTCGCGCAACGCGATCTGTTCTGGGCTCTTTGGAGGGGCCGTGAAGATCGTGCCGACCCGGTACATCCGATCCGTGGTCTGGGCGAAGGCGCATGGCGCCGCCGCGAGCACGATAGCCGTCACAATCCAGACGATCCACCTGCTGCTCATGCTGCTCTCCTTCACGCGCCGCCGGCCTGGGGAGGGGCGCAAACCGGTCGGGGGCCGCGCCGGGTCGGGCCGTCGCGTAGTCTACGCGCTCTGTTTGCCGCGGAAAGGAAATCCGGCAGGCGCGGTCGGGCGCCGCGCGCGCCGCCGTTTCGGCCGCGAGCGCGGGCAGCTGGCCCATCTTCACCTCGCCGTCGCGCGCGCGCCGGCGCCTGAGCATTCGCGCCGAGCGGCTGCGCGAGCAGCGCGCCCGCCCCGACCAGGAACCGTCTGCGTCCGACCGAGCCCATCTCGCCCTCCCTGGCGATGGACCGTGCCGAGACGCTACGCCTTTCGCGCCCGAAGGAAAGCGGATCGGACGGATCCGTCGAATTCCGGGTTGACCGTGGCACCCGGGGCGCGAAAGACTGTCTGAGATGCCGGCAGCTCTCGTCATACGCAAGATGACCCGCGCCGAGGTCGACCGCCTGGTCGACTGGGCCGCGCGCGAGGGCTGGAATCCGGGCCTGCACGACGCCGAGCTGTTCTGGGCGACCGATCCCGAGGCGTTCATCGCCGCCGAGCTCGACGGCGCGCTGATCGGCGGCGGCGCGATTACCGCCTACGGCGGCGAATTCGGCTTCATGGGGTTCTTCATCATGCGGCCCGAATATCGCGGCCGGGGTCTGGGCAACCGGCTGTGGCAGGCGCGCCGCGAGCGGCTGCGCGCGCGCCTGCACCCCGGGGCGAGCATCGGCATGGACGGCGTGTTCACGATGCAGAGCTACTACGCGAAGGGCGGGTTCGTGTTTTCGCACCGCAACCTGCGCTATGGCGCCGAGATCGGCGAGCCGCCGGCGCCGCAAGATGCCGAGGACGTCGTTGCGCTGTCGGCGGTCGCGTTCGATGCGCTGGCGGCCTACGACCGCCGCTGCTTTCCCGCGCCGCGTCCGCGCTTTCTCAAAGGCTGGATCGCGCAGCCCAACGCGCTCGCGCTGGGCCTGCGGCGCGGCGGCACGCTCGCCGGCTACGGCGTGGTGCGCCGCTGCAGGGAAGGCTGCAAGATCGGCCCGCTGTTCGCCGACGATCGGGCGGCGGCAGAGGCGCTCTACCTTCGGTTGGCCGGGTTCGCTGCGGGCGGTGCGCTGTTTCTCGATGCGCCGGAGAACAATCCGGAGGCGATGGCGCTGGTGCAGGCGCACCGGATGACCGAGGTCTTCGGCTGCGCGCGCATGTATCTCGGTCCGACGCCCGCGGTTGCGCAGGACCGCGTGTTCGGCGTCACCACCTTCGAGCTCGGCTGATGGACGCGCGCGACCTCCTCGGCTACGGCGGCCACCCGCCGCAGGCGCGCTGGCCGGGGAACGCGCGCCTCGCGCTGCAGTTCGTGCTCAATGTGGAGGAGGGCGCGGAAACGTCGATCGTCAACGGCGACGATCGCTCGGAGGCCTACCTGCACGAGCTGCCCGGGCGTGCGGCGCGTGTCGGCGAGCGCGACCCGAGCATCGAGAGCCTGTACGAATACGGCTCGCGCGCCGGGGTGTGGCGCATTCTCGAATTGTTCCGCGCGCGCGGGCTGCCGCTCACCGCGTTCGCCGTCGGCCGCGCGCTCGAGATGAATCCCGAGATCGGCCGCGCGCTTGGCGAAGCCGGGCACGAGCTCGCCGGGCACGGCTGGCGCTGGATCGACTATCACGGCATGCCCGAGGACGAGGAGCGGCGCCACATCCGCCAGACCGTCGAGATCATCGAGCGGCTCTGCGGCAAGCGCCCGGTCGGCTGGTACACCGGGCGCGTGAGCTTGAACACCCGTCGCCTGATTCGTGAAGAAGGCGGCTTTCTCTACAGCTCGGACGCCTACAACGACGATCTTCCGTATTGGGCGCCGGGCTCGCCGGCGCAGCTGGTGATTCCCTACACCCTGGTCAACAACGACGCGCGCTATCTCACGCCGCAGGGCTTCGCCTCGGGCGAGGATTTCTTCCGCATGCTCGCCGACGCCTTCGACCTTCTCTGGCAGGAGGGCGGGCAGACGCCGAAGATGATGAGCGTCGGCCTGCACCCGCGGATCAGCGGCCATCCCGCGCGCGCGATGGCGCTCGCGCGCTTTCTCGATTACGTTCGGGGGCGCGACGCGGTGTGGATCTGCCGGCGCGAGGACATCGCGCGACACTGGATTGCCGCGCATCCGGCCTAGAAACAACTGGAAGAGGCGGTTTTGCGCTGGCTGACGCTGTTCATCCTGTTCGGCGTACGCCTGGCGATGGGCTTCCAGTTCTAGTCGGTCGCCTCGACCTCGGCGCAGCTCGTCGACAGCTTCGGCCTGAGCTACGCCGAGGTCGGCACGCTGATCGGATTCTTCCTCCTGCCCGGCGTGTTCATCTCGATTCCGAGCGGCGCGCTGACGCGCGCGGTCCGGCGCAGTCGGTCAACAGCCTGTTCATGTGGACCGCGATGATCTCGGTGCCGGTCGGCGGACGGCTGCTGCAGTCGGTCAAGCGCGTGACGCGCGCGCACGTCGCGCTGCTGCTCGGGTCGGCGGCTACGCTCGTCGTCATCGCCGGCGGGACGTGGCCGGAAGCGAGCCTGATCGTGCTCGGCATCATCGCCGGAATTCCGGCCGGTGCGCTCATCGCGCTCTCGGCGGAAGCCGTGAGCCCCGAGAACCGCGGCCCGGGACTCGGCATCTACTATACCTGGTACTACCTCGGCATGACGCTGGTGCCGGGGATCGCGGGCGGCGTGCGCGACGCGACCGGGAGCGCAAAAGCGCCGATGCTGCTCGCGGCGCTGCTGATGGTGGTCGTCGTGGCGTGCGTTCTGCTGCTGCGGGTGCTGCAGGCCCGGTGGCCGATCTTGCGGTCGCAGTGACGGCTCGAGAACGCGCACGTCGTCGTCGTTCCTGCCCGACGGCCGTGCGATGACGGCAAGACCGGTCGCGCCAGGTCGTCTAGACTCTTCCTCGAACCATTACGGGAGAAAACGCAATGGCGACGAGCAGCGTGCAGACGCGCCGCAGTGCGCGTCACCGTAGCAGGCGTCCGCCGGCGAGGCGCAGGAAGGCGCTGGCGCGCCACGGACGCGCTCCGTGGATCGGTCTTCGAGCCTTGGCCGCGCCGCGGATTGCGCCGCGCAGCGAGCTGGCGAAGCTGAAGGACAACATCGACACGCTGGCGGGCGCCGTCGGCCAGGTGCAGTCGCACGTGCACCAGCTGCAGGGCCTCATTCGCGAAGCCAAGTCGCTGCTCGGACTTCCCAAGAAGGTCGCCGACAATCTGAAGAAGGTGTCGACCGTACTCGGCGTGGTGCAGACCATCGCGTCGGTGCTCGCCCTAGTCCCCGGACCAATCGGGACGGCAGGGTCTTCGATGCGCAGCGCGCTGCGTCCGCTCATCGGTCCGCCCGGTAGCGGCTCGCTCGGCGCCGCTCGCAAGTCGGCGCTGGACATCGACAAGGCGCTCAAGCCTGTGCGCACGACGGTCGACCAGGTCGGCAAGGCGGTCGGCAAGGTCGGCGCCAAGATCGACAGCGTCGCGAGCGATGTCGCCTTGCTGCAGGGATTGGTCGACAACCTGATCCGGCGCTACGGCGCACATCCGCCGGAGGGGGTCGAAGCCTGCTGCCGCAAGCTCAACGACGCGATCTCCGGTGTGGCTGCGGAGGTCGAGCGGGCGGCCGACGAGCTCAATAAGCGCTTCGAGCCCGTACGCAGAGTGCTGCAAAGCCTGATTGACGGTCTCAAGCCGCTCGCCAAGGTCATCAGCCAGATCACCGCCTTGCTCGATGTCTTGGACCGCGAGCCGTTCCGCTCCGCGCTGCGCGTGATGAGCCAGGTGCGGGACGCGGTGCAGAAGCTTTACGACAGGGTGAGCAGGTTCGTGTTCAAGAAGCTCATCGGGCCGCTGCTGAAATCGCTCGGCATCAACGCGAAACGCGTGCGCGCCTTCTTCGACGGGCTGCTGAAGAAGCTCGACCCGATGCGGCTGATCAAGCCCTGGCTCGATCAGGCGAAGCGCGAGATCGCGAGGGCGGTCCAGAAGATGGCCGTCGTGCGGGCGGTCCGCGCGCTGCTCGAGAAGCTCACCGAGAAGCTCGCGCAACTGGAGCGCGCGGTCCTGGCGTTCCTTAACAGCGCCTGCCGCAAGGTCCTCGTCGACGAGGCGGCGGCGTAACGGGCCGGGTACCGGCTCGGTCGTCGCGAGCTTTTCCAGGGACGGCGCTTCGCGCTCGTCCGCGGAAAGATCCTCGGCGAGCAAGCCGTCCGCGCGCCGCGTCACCCTGCGCTCACGGTCTCGACCAGTACGGACAGCGGCTCGTCAAAGCCGCTCAATTGCATCGGCTGCGCGCGCCAGGCCGTATCGCGCGGGACGAGCGCAGCCGTAGCCGGGGCGATCAGAATTTCCGCGTCCCCCGCCCGGCTGCACAGGCGCGCCGCCAGATTCACCGCGGAGCCGACCGCGGTGTATTCGAGGCGGCTTTGCGATCCGATGGCGCCCACCGCGCAGGCCCCGCTCGCGACGCCGGCCCCGACGCCCAGCGCCGCCCCCTCGCGGCTCATGGCGTCGGTGATGCGCTTCACCGCGATGATCAGCTCGCGCGCAAGCTTCAGTCCAACCTCGGCGTGGTCGGGACGCGAGATCGGGGCGCCGACCAGGATCAACGCGCCGTCGCCGGCGAAATCCTTGACCGTTGCACCAAAGCGCTTGGCGACCGCGACGATCGTTTCATAGTACTCGCGCAGCACGAGCGCCATTTGGGAGGCGCCGAGCTTTTCGGTGTAGGTGGTGAATCCCCGCAGGTCGCAGCAGACTGCGGTCAGCGTCAGGGTTTCGTGAGCCAGGGTCGCTTCGATGCCGCGTTCCCGAACCATGCGCGTCACCTCGGGCGCAAGAAACCTGGAGAGCTGCGCGCGCTCCTCGATCAATGCCTGCTGCTGACGCGCAATCACGCGTTCGCTGCGATACGCCTGCCGCGTGACGAATTCCAGCACCGCGCACACCAGCAGGCCGGTCATGATCGTCATCAGCGGCATGAACGTGTAGGCCCAGATCTCGACCGTGTTCAGCTGCGCGGCGCCGTAGTCACTGACCATGAAGTACGCCAGCAGCAGCAGGTACGGTGCTATCGCCAGGATCGCGAGCATCGGCGGCAGGCGCAAAATGGTCAGTGCGAAATAGGCGACCATGATGAATACGGCGGGTGCCGCCGCCGGGACGTCGAATCGTTCGTGAGTCAGCCAGATCCCCACCACTCCGGCGATGCAATTGACGAATGCCGTCAGCGGCATCACCGTCGTTCGCAGACGCGGCACGTAGGTCGCGGCGAACGCGGCGATGATCAGCGGAAGAACCGGGAAAAAGATCAGCGGCGTCGCGCGAAAAAACTTCTCCGGCACGACGAAGTAGGAGGAACCGGCGACGCAGAGCCAGATGATCGCCGATGCGACGGTGCCGACGCGCACGAACGGGATCGCCACTCCGATCCGCCAGTCCTGGTAGTCGGCCTCCGTGCCATCGTCTCGAAAGCGAAGCCCGAGCCGGCCGAGCGCCAGGGGGCTGTCGTCCATCTCCGACGCCGCGCGCCCTCGCGAAAGCGCCGCCGCCGCCGGCAGGGGCGCGCTGTTCAAGGCCTGCGGCTCAATCATCGCGCCCGCTCCCGGAATGTTCGCCGGTCAGCAATCGAACCGTCGTCATGGGAACGCCTCGGGATGTCGTGGAGGCGAGTATGCCACCGCGTCCGGGCCGCGCGGACCCGCCCCGCCCTCTGGTCAGGATACCGACTGCGCTTTCTCTGCCAGGTATCCGCCCGAATGTCCGGGGGGCGCAGACCTCGAGGCGCTAACGCAAAGACAATACGGCCCGGGTCAACCCGGGCCCGCCTCGGCGGGCAGCGCGGTGAGCCGAACGAACAGGCCGAGCGCGACCAGCAGCAGCGCTGCGCCGACGAGGATCGCGGCCGGATAGTAGAGGAAGCCGGCGAGATCCTTCTGGCTGTACTTGATCACCATGATCAGCGACTCGAGCGCGAGCGCGACGAACACCACGCTGCCGAAGCGCCCGACGCCGCGCCGCATGCGGTCCATAACCGTGTGCGGCTGGTACTCGTGGTCGTACTCCTGGTGCACGATCTGCGCGAGCTCGTACACCGCGACGGCCACCACGCCGGTGTGCAGGCCCTCGAGCAGGCCCTGAATGAGGTCGCCGTTCTCGATCACCGGCCGGACGAACTGGAGGAGCGCCATGATCGAAAAGCAGATCGACAGGGCGAAGAAGAACAGCGCGAACAGCGGCACGAACGCGTAGGGCAGTACCGTGATCGCACGGTTGAGCTGGGCGAACGGGCCGCGCTCGCGCACGGTCCCGTCCGAATCGCTCGAAATGGTCTGGTCCATCGCGTCGTTTGTCGTCGGTTACTTGTTGTTCTTCTGCTCGTCGACGAGCAGGCCCGCGGCGGCACCGCCTGCGGCGCCGAGCGCCGCGCCCAGACCGACGCTGCCGCCGATCGCACCGGCGGCGGCGCCGACGCCGGTGCCGATCGCCGCGCCGGAGAGCACGCGCTGCTCGCGATCGGTCATGTTTGCGCAGCCCGCCAGTAGGACGAGCGTGCAGATAAATGTCGTTGCCTTGGTTCGCGTCATGTCGATCTCCCGTCCGGTCGTGTCGATAACGTTTGCATGCGAGTCGTAGGGACCTGCGAGCGACGCAACCTTGCGCGCCGTTTCGCCGAGGCGACGCGCGCGTCGCCGAAAGGCGTCTAGCGGCACGCCGCGTTGCATCGACTCGTTCGATGCGACGCAATGCATGGAGTTCCGGCGAGCGCGAGCAGGCGCGACGCCTTGCGGCGACGAGATCGATGCAAGCGCGCGATCGCGCAAGCGTTTTTCTTTCTTCTGCGGCGCGAGAAATTTCGTCGTATGTCGATTCGCCTTGCTCGGATCGTGGTGGTCGTTTGACGCTGCACGCGATCGGCATGAACTCGTGGGATGCGTTGCGGTCGAATCCGGACTTCGCAGTGCATCGACAAAGGAGGATTCATGTCACCGACTGGCAACGCCTTCTTGGCATCATGTGCGATCGGCGCGCTTCTTTGCGCCGGCGCGGTTGCGGCCGCGGAACCGGGCCGCGCATCCGAAATTCACGCCCGCTATCTGCAGGAGCGGGCGCAGTGCATGCAGATCGCCGCGCTCGATGCGCGCAAGACCTGTCTGCGCGAAGCCGGCGCCGCGCAGGTCGAAGCGCGCCGCGGCGCCTTGATCGAGCCGCGCGAGGATTATGCGAGGAACCGTCTGGCGCGCTGCAACAACTACCCGGATGCGAAGCAGCGCAGCTACTGCGAGCGTCGCATGCGCGGGGAAGGGACGGTGAGCGGCAGCGTCGAGGAAGGCGCGATCCTGCGCCAGCTCGTGGTTACGGTGCCGGCGTCCGAGTAGCGGCACGCGCCGCCGGTGAGGCGCCGCGTTCACGCAGGATTCATTCTGCCGTCACGCGCCGGCAATGCGCGTGGCGCAGGATCGTCGTCACTGTCGTTCGAGGAGAAGGCGCCATGAACTTCACGATCGAGACATTCCTTGCCCAGTCCCGCAGCTATCTGCTCGAGGCGGATGTGCAGATGCAGCAAGGCCTGGAATCGGATCTTGTTGCGCGCGCGTACGCGACGCGGCCGGTGCCGCGGCGGCGCGGCGAGCGCCGTGCGCGAGCGGCCAAGGCGCGGCCGACGGCGCGTACGACCGGCGTCGGCTAGCTGAGCGCTTCCAGCTCGTCCGGCGAGAGGTCCTCGGCGAGGAAGCCGCCCGACTGGTGGCGCCACAGCTTGGCGTACAGGCCGTTTGCCAGGAGCAGCGCGGCGTGCGTGCCCTGTTCGACGATGCGCCCGGTCTCGAGCACGATCAGGCGGTCCATGCGCGCCACGGTCGACAGGCGGTGCGCGATCGCGATGACCGTCTTGCCTTCCATCAGGTCGAGGAGCTGCTGCTGGATCGCGAGCTCGACTTCGGAATCGAGCGCCGAGGTCGCTTCGTCCAGCACCAGCACCGGCGCGTCCTTGAGGATCACGCGCGCGAGCGCGATCCGCTGGCGCTGGCCGCCGGAGAGCTTGACGCCGCGCTCGCCGACATGCGCGGCGTAGCCGCTGCGCCCGCGCCAGTCGCGCAGGCCGAGGACGAATTCGTGCGCCTGCGCCTGGGCCGCGGCCTCGATGACCTGGGCGTCCGACGCGTTCGGCCGCCCGTAGCGGATGTTCTCGGCGATCGAGCGATGCAGCAATGATGTGTCCTGGGTGACCATGCCGATCGCCGCGCGCAGGCTTTCCTGGGTGACGCCGGCGATGTCCTGGCCGTCGATCAGGATCCTGCCCTGCTCGGGCGAATAGAAGCGCAGCAACAGGTTCACCAGCGTCGACTTGCCCGCGCCCGAGCGGCCGACCAGGCCGACGCGCTCGCCGGCGCGGATCGCGAGGTCGAGGTTCTCGATCACCGGCGGGGCGTCGGTCCTGCCGTAGCCGAAGCTGACGGCGTCGAATTTGATTTCGCCGCGCGAGACTTCGAGCGGCTTTGCGCCGGGGCGGTCGGTGCCGGCGTGCGGCACGGCGATCGACTGCATGCCTTCCTGCACCACGCCGACGTTCTCGAAGATCGAGCTCACCTCGAAGCTCACCCAGCCGGCCGCGTTGGCGATCTGCCAGGCGAGCGGCAGCGCGGTGGCGACGACCCCGGCGCCGATCCGGCCCTCGGCCCACAGCGCAATGCCGATCGTGCCGGTGCCGACCAGCAGCATCGCGTTCATCGCGTGGAGGAAGAACATGAAGCGGGTGATGGTCGCCATGTGCGCGCCCATCGCCCTTTCGTGGGCGTCGATCGATTCGCGCACATGGGCGTCCTCGTCGGCGAGCTTGGCGAACAGCTTGACGGTGAGGATGTTGGTGTAGCTGTCGACCACCCGCGCCATCACCAGCGATCTGGCTTCCGAGCTTGCGCGCGAGAGGTTGCGCAGCCGCGGCACGAAGTAGCGCAGGAACACGACGTAGCCGGCGATCCAGGCGAGCAGCGGCGTGCCGAGGCGCCAGTCGGCGAGCGTCATCAGCGAGAACGACACGACGCCGTAGACCGCGATGTACCAGACCGCGCGGATGCTCGCCATGGTCGATTCCCTGAGCGCCATGCCGGTCTGCATGACGCGCTGGGCGATGCGTCCGGCGAAGTCGTTCTGGAAGAACGGCCAGTTCTGGCGGATCACGTGCCAGTGGCTCTGCCAGCGGATCAGGCTGGTGACCCCGGGCATGATCGCGTTGTGCCGGATCGCGACGTCGATCAGGATCGCGGTCGGGCGGATGATGAGGATCAGCGCGACCATGCCGGCGAGGAGCGGCCATTGGTCGTTCAGGGCCTGCTGCCGGTTGGTCGCCTCCATGATCGACACCAGCCGTCCGATGAAGATCGGGATCACCATGTCGAGCAGGGCGACCGCGAGCGACGCGGCGAACATCGCCGCGTAGAGGCCTTTGGTCTGGCGGATGTAGTGCCAGTAGAAGGCGAGCAGGCCCGGCGGCGGCGCGCCGGGGGAGGGGCGGGCCGAGGCGGGGGATTTGGGGCTGAAGAGCTTCAAGGGGGCGCAGGGTACTGGCGGGGCGGATACGGGGCAAGTGTGCTCGTGCTTAGGCCGCCGCCGCAGTGAATGAGTTCCTGTCGGCGTCGCGTCTTCCCGGCTTAGGCTTGGCGGCGTTAGGGTTGGCGAAGCGGAGGCGACGATGATGAGGCTTGCGGCTTTCCTGCTGGCCGGCGCGGTGCTCGTGCTGCCGGGGTGTACGCTTGGCGACGTGAAAACGACCCCGCCGCCTGCCGCGTCGACCGCCGCGCCCGCGCCTCCGAAAGGCTGGCGGCAGACGGGCACGATGGTGGTCAACGGCCAGGTGGTTCCGGTGTACTCCGAGGACTATCGCGGCGAGGGGCAGAGCCCGTACCAGCGGGCGTTGAATCCGGCGAGCGGCAGGATCGAGGCGTTTCGCCACGACGAGGTCGGCAACGTCATGTGGAAGCCGGACCCGATGGCGCCGTCCGGCCAGTAGGGCGCCGCTTCAGCCGAGGACCACGTACTCGGTCGTGATGAGGAAGGGAATCGGGTCCGGGGCGACGAAGTTCGCGTCGTCGGCCCGCGCGCGCTCGAATTCGGGGCTCTGCTGCGCGGCGCGCAGGGCCTTGGCGTCGTCGAACCAGATGATCGAGATACCGTCCCACCTCGGCTCGCGTCCGCTGGCGTAGGCAGCAAGGCGCGTGTGGCACTGCTCGTAGCGGCGCAGGCCCGGGAGCTCCGACGCGAGCGGCGCGTGCGTTTCGCGCCAGTGCCTCTGGAAGTCCTCGACCGGCATGCCCGGCTTGCGCTTGACGAAGCCGACGCCCTTCGCCATCTCCGGATGCGTCGGGCCGTCCATGATCAAGTGGTCGTCGCTGATGATCAGGCCCATCGTGATGCGGTCGATGAATTTCACTTCGTCCGCCTGGACGGTCGCCAATTCCCGGGTCTCACGCAGCGCACGGAGGGCGTTCGTGTCGTCGAACCAGACTTCGGCGATGCCGTCGTAGGCGGGCTGGCGCTTTTCGTAGATGCCGCGGCGCGCGTGGGACTGGACGTAGCGGCGCAGGCCGGGGAGTTTCTTGACGACTTCCGGGTGCCGGGTGCGCCAGTACGTCTGGAATTCTTCCACCGGCATGCCGGGGCGGCGTTTCAGGTAGGTGATGGCTTTGATCATGGCCAACTCCCATTCGCGACCCGACGGATGCGGCGGGCGACCGGCGCAGCTCGGGGGAGCGTTGCAGCGCTTACTCTAGCGCAATCGCCATGACAAATGTCATACCCATGAACAGGCTCGGGCGTGAGCGGGTGTCCGGTGCGGCCGGCAGGGTCCTCAGCCGACGATCACGTGTTCCGTGGTGATGATGAACGGCACGGGGCCGGGGGAGATGAAGTTCGCGTCGTCGGTCTGCACCTTCCTGAATTCCGGGCTCTTCATCGCGGCGCGCAGGGCCTTGGCGTCGTCGAACCAGGTGATCGAGATGCCGTCCCACTTCGGCTCGCGTCCGTCTTTGTAGGCCGCGGGCCGCGTGTGGCTCTGCTCGTAGCGGCGCAGGTTCGGGACCGACAGGCCGAGCGGGCCGTGCACTTCGCGCCAGTGCTTCTGGAATGCTTCGACCTCCATTGCGGGCTTGCGCTTGACGAAGCCGATGCCCTTGGCCATTCCGGGTCTGAGCGGACCGTCCTTGATCACAGTGTCGTC
>Ga0210060_1000035_pt1 | contig 91927 bp, 79 predicted proteins | sample Joice_CattailNLB_FD_184871 | JGI IMG/M metagenome (GOLD analysis project Ga0210060, IMG submission 184871) | Wetland microbial communities from San Francisco Bay, California, USA, that impact long-term carbon sequestration - Joice_CattailNLB_D2... | ecosystem: Environmental > Aquatic > Marine >...
GCCCCTGCGGGCTCGAGCCGGATCACGTCGTCTGACGTTCGGTGTTCCTGGCGCGCCTCAGCGCGCTTGTCCGCGCAGCATCTCGGCGCGCGCCTCGATCACCTGCTTCGGCCAGCGCGACTGGATGTAAGCGAGCACTGCGCGGATCTGGTCGTCGTTCAGCACCCCGGCGAAGGCCGGCATGTCGCTCGCGTACCCGGCCGGCGCGTACGGCGGCACGAGACCGTTCCTGACGATGCCGATGAGCAGCGCATCGGCATGATGCCAGGTATGGCCGCTCGCGTCGTGCGGCGGCGCCGGAAGGCGCCCGTTCGGCAGACGCCGGCGCCAGTTCAGCTGGCCCTCGAGGTTCGCCCCATGGCAGGACGCGCAGTGCTGCGCATAGAGCGCCGCGCCCGCAGCGACCTGGTTCGCGTCCGTGCCGTCGATGCGCGGTGCGCCCTCGCCGCAGGCCGCGAGCAGGGTGACGCAGCCGATCGCTGCGAATCGCCTGGTCGTCATGCGACGCGAATCACCGCCATCATCCCGGTGACCTGGTGCTCGAGCACGTGACAGTGGAACATCCAGCCGCCGGGGTTGTCGGCCACGAAGCCGATTTCCGCGCGCTCGTCGGGGCCGAGCAGCACCGTGTCGCGCCATTCGCGGTAGCGGGTCGGACGGCCGTTGCGCGACAGCACGCGGAACACATGCCCGTGCAAGTGGATCGGATGGAACCAGCGCGTGTCGTTCACCAGCTCGAGCACGGCGCTGCGGCCATGCCCGAGCGTGAGGATCGGCTCGGCGTCATGGCGCAGGATCGAGCGCCCGTTGACGGTCCACAGCATGCCGTCGCGCATGCCGCCCATCATGCCTCGGCCCATCATGCCGCCGCCGAACACGATCTGATGGCGTTCGGCGTCCGACAGCTTCGGCTCGGGCAGCGGGTTCGGCGCGAGCTTCGGCGACGCCTCGCCCGCACGTCCGCCGCGCCGTGACGCGGCATAGCGCAATTCGATCAGCCGGTAGGCCATGCGGGGGTAGAAATCGTCGATCACCGGGTAGCGCTTGCCCGCATCGCCTTTCATGTCGAGGATCAGGTCGGCGCGCATCGCCGGGCCGAGCACGATGCGCCCGCCCTCGGGCCGGTGCGGCGCGACCGGGTGGCCATCGTAGGCGATGACCAGGGGATCGTGCCCCTGAAAGTCGAGGGCGTAGATGCGCGCGTTCGACGCATTGATCAACCGCAGCCGGACGCGCTCGCCGGGCGCGACGTCGAAGGTCTCGCGCACTTCGCCGTTCACCGTGACCGTATTGCCGATGCGGCCGGCGTGGCTTGCGTCCATGAAGTTGCCGAAGTTGCCGACGATGCGCGCCTCGCGATCGAGCCGCCAGTCCGACAGCACCCACGCGAGGTCGCGATCGACTGCCGGCGGCGCGGCTTCGTCGACGATCAGCGCGCCTGCCAGTCCCCGTCCGACCTGCTCGGGGCTGCCGAGGTGCGGGTGGTACCAGTAGGTGCCGGCATCGGGCAGGTCGAACTCGTACACGAAGCGTGCGCCCTCCTCGATCGGCGGCTGGGTGAGGTACGGCACGCCGTCCATCGCGTTCGGCAGCCGGATACCATGAAAGTGGACCGTGGTCGGATCCGGCAGCGCGTTCTCGACCTCGACGCGCAGCCGCGATCCCTGGCGGTAGCGCAGCAGCGGGCCAGGAATCGAGCCGTCGTAGCCCCATACGCTGGTCGCGGGATAGGCAGAACCGACCAGCGCGCGTTGCGCTTCGCGCGCGCGCAGGACGCGCGCCGGCGCGGCCGCCGACCGGCTCGCCGGTACGACCGTGGCTGCCCCGAGACCGAGCGCCGCGCGCAGGAAATCGCGGCGGCTCCGAGCGTCACGCGTTGTCATCGCGCGGGGCGAGGCCGCCTCAGGCGTGCCCAGGCGATCGCCAGCGCAATCGCAAAGGACCCCGCAATGCAGACCCACACGGCGGGCCGCGCGACGAGCACCACGCCCACGGCAAAAAGCGCGGCGAAGCCGCTCGCGGACGCACTGCGTCCGGCATCCGCGAGCTGCGAAACTCGCAGCGGAAACACGGCAAGAACGCAGGCCGCGTTGGCAAGCCCCCCGACGAGCGCCGCGACGATCAGGCTCCACCCGGGGACCTCGGCCGGCGCAATCACCGCGATTGCGATCGCCGAGATGGCGAGCATCGCGACCGCCAGTGCCGCCCAACGCAGGCCGGGCGCGTCGCTCGTTCGCGCGTAGCGCGCGCTGTCTGCAAGCGCGCCGAGGCTCGCCACGCCCAGCGCGGGACACGCAAAAGCAAATGCCAATCCGGCGCCGACCGTGCCTGCACCGAGCTGCAACGCCGCGGGGTAGCGCGACACGCGTCTAGTGCTGCTCGAACACCCGCGCGCCGCCCTGATCGTCGATCAGCAAGGTGGCGTACGGCTGCTTCGGTGCGCTCTCCATGCCCGGCGATCCACCCGGCATGCCGGGGACCGCAAGCCCGCGCGCCTGCGGCCGCTCGGCCAGCAGGCGCTTGATGTCGGCCGCCGGCACGTGGCCTTCGATCGTGTAGCCGTCGGCGATCGCGGTATGGCACGAGGCGTACTGCGGGCGAACGCCGAGGTTGCTCTTGATGCGATCGAGGTCGGTGACGTCGTGCGCCTCGACGCGGAAGCCGTTCGCCTCGAGGTGCTTGACCCAGTCCTTGCAGCAGCCGCAGGTCGCGGTCTTGTATACCGTAACGACCTGAATGCGCTGTGCAAACGAATGGCCCGACAGGGTCAACGCGATCACCGTGGCGAGCAGCAGCGCAATCGCCTGAATGACCCTCATCGCGGGCTTCCCCTCCGGGAGGCTACCGGCGATCGGCGTTGCGGTCGCTGTATTGCGTTTCATGGCGTATTCCTTTCGTCTCTGGCAATCATACAAAAGTTCGGACAATCGACACCCTGAGCCGCTTCCGCCCCGACCGGGAAGCATCTCGTTCTCGGGGAAACGGTATTCGTCCCCATCATGCGACCTTCCATACCATCGATCACGCGATCGGCCTGCGCGAAAAGGTCTCCCGCGTGCCGACGAGGGCGAGCGCGGCGACAAGCGGCAGCAGGTAGAAGATTCCGCGAAATGCGAGCAGCGCCGCGGCGACGCCGGGCGCAGGAAGCGCCGGCGTCAGTAGAAGCACCACGACGGACTCGAACACGCCCAGACCCGCGGGAACCTGGCTGACCGTTCCCGCGACCAGCGCGAGCATGAACACGGTCATGAACTGCGCCCACTCGATTCCGGCCGGAACGAGCGCCCATAGCGTCGTGCCCATCAGCGAAAGGTAGACCGTCGATGCCGCGAGCTGGCCGAGCGTCAGGGGCATCGACGGCAGGCTGAGCACCCAGTCCCGTATTCGCAGCGCCCCCGGGCGCAGTGCGACGATTGCGACATAGCCCAACAGCACGGCCAGGAACGTCAGCCCGAGCGGCTGCGTCGTAATGGAGGAAAGCTGGAGAGACGCTGGCACGACGGCCGGCGCAGCGATGAAGAACAGGGCCCCCAGCAGCAGATAGCCGAGCCAGAAACCCAAGCTGCAGAACAGTACGATCTTCGCAATCTCCCCCGGCGCGACACCGCGCTCCGTATACAGCCAGTAGCGAACCGTCGCACCGGTGATGAGCGTGTTTCCGACGTTGTTACCGAAGGAATAGCTGACGAACGCGGTGAGCGCGATGGCATCGAGCGGCAAGCGGCGCGCGATGTAGCGAAACGCGAGGAAGTCATAGGCGGTGGCGGCAAGGTAGGTCGCCGCGGTGCAGGCGAGCGCGAGCGCCACTGCCGATGCGGGCAGCATGCGAAGGGCGGCGAAGATGTCGCCCAACCGGTAGTGGCGAAGCGCGTCGTACAAGACCCAGATGGCGATCGCGAAGAACGCCGCCGCTGCCACCGGACCGGCGCGCTTGAGCCAGCGACGCACGAGCCCGGCGGGTCTGGCCAGGGGAATGGCCGCGACCTCGGGTCCGGCCAAGGGCTCGAGTGCAGCGCGCAACCGGCGCTCGGGCGGATTGAGAGAGGGCGAAATCATTGATGCAAGGACATGCGGCCTGCGGGCTGCGCACCCGGCCGACTGCCAGGTCGCTCGTCCCCAGGTGGAAACGCTTCAAGACGCGCAAACCTGCCACGGGCACCGCGAGCAGCGCCCACCGTGTCATAAGGCCGTGGTACGTGTACAGGTAGCGCCGCCCCATCCAGAGGTTCCTGAGGTGGATCGGTGCGCTCCATCACCACGGCGCCAGGCGCCATCTCCAGGGATTGCTCGATACCGATCACACGCCCGCCGACACGCCGCGCGAGCTCGGGAAGCGCGGCCCCGGTGCGGCAGGCGACGTCATAGACCGCCTTGCCGGGACGGAGATCGAGCAAGTCGATCGCGGCGACACGCAATCTCCCGATCGGGCGATTCGCGGCGTCGTCACGGCCGCCAGGGACCGATCGTTCTCGCGAGCCGCGCCAAGCTCTGGCGCATCGCGCAGTTTGCAGATCAGGCGGTGCATCGCGTGTTGTTCGTCACTGTCGCGCGGACGCCGTGGCGCCCGCGCGTGAAGCTTCCGGTTGCACCGTTTGCATCGGGGACTCAGCCGCCGCGCTTCAGCCTGTCGCGCTGCTCCTGGGTGAGCACGGCGTCGATCTGCTTGCGCGCAGCGAGCATCGCGTCGAACATCTGCTTGTGCGCGTCGGCCATCGCCTGGTAGGCCTTGCGCGCCGCCGCGTCGTCCGCAACCGCGCCGCTCATCAGCTGCTGCATGTGGTAGCGCTCCTCATGCATCCTGCCCATGAGGTCCCACTGCTTGCGCCAGAGCCCTTCCTGGATCGCCGAGATCCTCGCGCGCTGATCTGCGCTGAGATCGACGGAGGCATAGGGATTGGCGCCGTACATCATGCCGCCCATCATTCCGGGCCCCATGCCCTGGCCCATCATGCCGTAGCCCATCATGCCCGGGCCAATGCCTTGTCCCATCATTCCGGGTCCGTAGCCTTGTCCCATCATCCCGGGTCCGTAGCCCTGGCCCATCATCCCCGGCCCGTAGCCCTGGCCCATCATTCCGGGCCCGTAGCCCTGCCCCATCATGCCCGGGCCCATGCCTTGGCCTTGGCCCGGCCCCATCATGCCGGGGCCCATGCCTTGCGCCGGCTGAGGCGTTCCTGCCTGTGCGAGCTGTGCTGGCGCCGCTGCGTCGGCGGCCGGCAATGTCCGGACTGCCTTCGGCGCGGCAACGGCAGGCAGCGAAGCGATGGCCGCGGCCACGGCCGATGCGATCAATGTACGTTTCATGGTGATGCTCCTGTTCGATTGGTATACGACTGCTGTTCTGTCACACGGCACCGTGCGCGTGCGCGCCCGGTCCGCGATTCGGTAGCGATTGGGTGCCGGCCGACCTGACGGCGCGGCGCAGTCGAGCAGCTCAGCGCAGGATGCGCGCCGAGCGGACGTAGAACGGCGGGCTGCCGGGAGGGATGACCGAAGCGGCCAACGCATGAAGCAGCGGCGTCGCGACCCGGAGTGTCGTTGCAATAAGAACGGGGAACGCGAGCGACTTCGGCTGCTCGGCGCTCAGAATCGTGAGATCTGAAGGCTTAACAAGCGCAGCGCCCCCGATGCGCGCACAGCAGGGCACATCGTGAGATTCATGCATGGGCGCAACGACGTAAGGAGCAGCATGGTGCGCCGCGGCGTGTTGCGTGCCGCCATGTTCGGCCCAGTGCGAAAGCCAGACTTCGCAGGCCGGGCGCAGCGACAGAAACGCGAGGGCGACGACCGCGAGCGCGGCCCACCATCTCCGCGACCGTCTCCGTCCTGTCGTGCCGCTCATCGCCTTCTCTCGAGGGTCAACCTTTTCCGGTCACCAGCTTGCGCCGGTCCGAGCGTGGGGATTTGACGCACATCAAGCACCCCGATCGACCCTTTCGACCAACCTGCCCAGGCAGAGTTCGCCCGATCGACCGCCCCGCGACTGCTCAATCCGGCCGCCGCCCCAGGTCGCGCAGCACCTCGCTCGCGCAGTTGCGCCCCGGCAGGCCGGTCACGCCCCCGCCGGGGTGAGCGCCGGAACCGCACAGATACAGGCCTTTCAGCGGCGCACGGTAGTCCGCGTAGCCGAGCATCGGCCGCGCCGACCAGAGCTGGTCGAGCGTGAGCTGGCCGTGAAAGATGTCGCCCCCGAGCAGGCCGAACTCGCGCTCGAGGTCAGACGGCGACAGTGCGCTGTATGCGACGACGCTTGCGCGGAAGCCCGGCGCGAAACGCTCGACGACATCGAAAATCCGGCCGACCGCTTCGTCCTTGCGCGATGCCCAGTCCGCGGTCGGATCGAAATGCTGGCAGAACAGGCTCGCGACATGCGCGCCCGCCGGGGCGAGCGAATCGTCGAGCGTGCTCGGGATCACCATCTCGACAATCGGCGCGCGCGCGATGCCCTCGCGCCGCGCATCGGCGTACGCCGCATCCATGTAGGCGAGCGACGGCGCAAGGATGATGCCGCTCGCATGGTGCGCGCCCGCTTCCGGCAGGCAGGCGAAGCGCGGCAGCGCAGAGAGCGCCACGTTCATGCGAAAGCTCGCCGAGGCGCACTTCCAGCCACGCATGCGCGCGACGAATTCGCCGGGCAGAGCGGTCGAATCGACCATGTCGAGGTACAGAAGCTTCGGGTTGACGTTGCCGACGACGATGTCCGCGTCGAAGCTGCGCCCGTCGCTCAGCGTGACGCCGCACGCGGCGCCGTCGCGCGTCTTGACCCGCGCGACTGCCGCCGAGGTTTCGATCTCCACGCCGTGCGCACGGCCCTCCGCCGCGATCGCCTGCGCGATCGCGCCCATGCCGCCGAGCGCATGGCCCCAGGCGCCCTTCCTGCCGTTCACCTCGCCGAAGCAGTGGTGCAGCAGGACATAGGCGGTTCCGGGATGAAACGGGCTCGCGTAATTGCCGACCACCGAATCGAAGCCGAACACCGCCCGCACCGGATCGGACTCGAACCAGCGCGCGAGCAGGTCGGCGGCGCTCTTGGTGAACATGTCGAGCAGGTCGCGCCGCGCTTCCATGTCGAGCGTGCGCACGCGGCGCACCGCCGCCAGCGCGCGCCACAGATCACCGAGCCCGCCGCCGACGTTCGGCGGCGTCTCGAGCACCAGCGCGCGCAACACGTCGGCGACGCGTTCGAGCATCGTCCAGTACTCGGGCAGGCGTTCGGCGTCGGACGCGGAGAACTTGGCGAACTCGCGCTGCGTCGCCTCGAGCCCGCCGCCAACGCGCAGGTAGCGTCCATCGTCGAGCGGCAGGAAGTTCGCCAGCGGACGCTCGACCATGCGCAGGCCGTGCTGCGCGAGGCGCAGCTCGCGGATCACTGCCGGGTGCAGCAGACTGACCGTGTAGGCGGCCACCGAATTGCGAAAGCCCGGGTGGAATTCCTCGGTCGCCACCGCCCCACCGATCACCGGCCGGCGCTCGAACACCTTGACGCGCAGCCCGGCGCGCGCGAGGTAGGCGGCGCAGGCGAGACCGTTATGCCCGGCGCCGATGACGATCGCCTCTGAGGCGCGGGCCATGGATCGCCGGCGGCGTGCCGAAGGCAGCTACGCCTTCTTTCCGTAGTCGAGCAGGCCGGCGCCCGCGTTCGGCGGCCGCGCCCGGATCGCGTCTTCACGCGGGTCGGTCCCCCAGCCCGGTCGATCGGGGACGACAAGATGGCCGTCGACGTACTCTGGAACATGGGTGAAAAGCGCGTGGTCCCATTCGAGCCGGTCGATGTCGGTTTCCATGATGCGCAGGTTCGGCACCGCGGCGGCGAAGTGCGCGTTCATCATCGTGCACAGATGACCGTAGAAGTTGTGGGGCGCCACGTTCACTTCCTGCGCCTCCGCAAAGTTCGCGATCTTCATGGATTGCCAGACACCGTTCCACGGCGTATCGACGATCGCAACATCCATCGCCTGCGCGCGGAAGTACGGCATGAATTCGCGCAAGCCCAGCAGGGTTTCGCAGGATGCGATCGGATGCGGGCTGTTGCGGCGAATGAAGCCGAGCGCCTCGGGCACATAGCTGTCGATCTCGATCCAGAACAGGTCGAGGTCGGCGATCGCGCGCAGGATCTTGAGGAAGCCCTCGGTCTTGGCGTTGAAATTGAGATCGATCAGGATGTCGACCTCGGGGCCCGTGCCTTCGCGCAGCGCCTCGAGGTGCATGCGCAGGTTCTGCAGCACCTGGCGCTCGACGTTCAGCGCGGGGCTGTTCGGTGACCCGAACCCCGGCCGCCAGCCCATCGGATTCTTCGCCTGCGCGTCGTACAGGAAGATGTTCGTTTTGCACGCGGTGAATCCTTTCTCGCGCACCTCGCGGCCGATCGCGCGCACGCCGTCGAGATCGGTGATCGCGGGCTTGTACCAGCCGGGATGGTTGATCCGCCAGGTCGCGCAGTGCGACCAGTACACGCGGATGCGCTCGCGCACCCGCCCGCCGAGCAGCTGGTAGCAGGGCACGCCGAGCGTCTTGGCTTTGGCGTCCAGCAGCGCGTTCTCGATCGCGCCCATCGCCAGCGCTACGACGCCGCCCGCAGCGGGGCGCGTCGCCGCGTAGAGCTCGGCGTAGATGCGTTCGTGGTCGCCGACCGGCTGGCCGACGACGCGCGTGCCGAGGCGCTCGATCGCGGCCGTCACGCCGGGCGCGCCGAAACCTTCGTCGAATTCGCTCCAGCCGACGATGCCGTCGGCGGTCGATACCTTGACGAAGTGGTAGTTGCGCCAGCCCGCGTCGCAGGCGAGTGTTTCGATGCGAGCCACTTTGCTGTTCACGCGGGGCAAGGACATGGCGACGATCTGGCTCTAGGTATGGTGGGTGTGGTAGGTATGGTGCGCGGGATGATAGCCCGCGCTGTCTCGCCACCGGTAGTTGAGTACACTTCAGTTCGCGACTTCCTGGAGCCCCCATGATCGATTCTTCACCTGCCTGGCAACCGAGCCAGCGCGTTCCCGATCCCGCGGTCGTCGTCGTAGACGAATCCTTTGCCCGCTATCGCCTGCCGCTCGCCAAGGTCGAGCGGCTGGGCGGCGCAACGCGCTGGGCCGAAGGCCCCGTGTGGTTCGGGGACGCGCGCTGCCTCATCTGGAGCGACGTGCCGGGCGATTGCATGTGGCGCTGGGACGAGGAAAGCGGCGCGATCAGTGTGTACCGCCGGCCGTCAAACAACGGGAACGGCAACACGCGCGACCGCGCGGGGCGCCTCGTGACCTGTGAGCATCGCGGGCGCCGCGTCGTGCGAACCGAGACCGACGGCCGGCTGACCGTGCTCGCCGAGCGCTTCGAAGGCAAGCGGCTCAACTCGCCGAACGATGTCGTGTGCAAGTCGGACGGCTCGATCTGGTTTACCGACCCGAGCTTCGGGCTGCTCAGCCACTACGAGGGCGAGCTCGCGCCGCAGGAATTGCCGACGCATGCCTACCGCATCGATCCCGCCGGTGCGCTAAGCGTGGTCGCCGAAGGCATCAACCAGCCGAACGGACTCGCGTTCTCGCCGGACGAGTCGATCCTGTACATCGTCGAGTCGCGCTCGGTGCCGCGCAAGATCCTCGCCTACGACGTGAGGAACGGCACGACGCTCGCCAACCGCCGTGTGCTGATCGATGCCGGCCCCAAGGGCACGCCGGACGGATTCCGCTGCGACGTCGACGGCAACCTGTGGTGCGGCTGGGGCATGGGCGAGGCCGGGCTCGACGGCGTGCACGTATTCAATCCGGACGGACGCTTGATCGGGCGCATCGACCTGCCCGAGCGCTGCGCCAACCTGTGCTTCGGCGGGCTGCACCGAAATCGCCTCTTCATGGCAGCGACCACGTCGCTGTACGCGCTCTACGTCAACACGCAGGGCGTGCCCTGCTCCTGATGACCCCGGGTCTTCGCTTGACCTGCGTCAAGCGCCGCGCGGTGCCGCGCGCTAGCGTGCAGGCAATTGGGAGGCCGCTCTCATGAGGCTCGCGCGTTCCACGGTACTTGCTGCCGCGCTTCTGTGCGGCGCGGCGCCCGCATTTGGTGCAAGCGACGACGTCGCCGTGCAGCGCGCCACGGCGCTCGCGACCGGGCAATGTGCAAGCTGCCATCGGGGGCGCGCGGCAGACAATCCGCCGCTCGTGCCGACGTTGCAGGCTCAGCAGAAGGCCTATCTCGCCTGGCAGATGCGCGCCTACCGACTCGGCTTTCGCGACGATCCGCAGGCGCATGACCGGATGTGGTCCGCGGCAGGCAAGCTCGACGATGCGCTGATCGACGCGCTCGCCGCGTACTATTCCGCGCTGCCGCCACCATCGCCGACCCGGGCGGTGCCATCGGTCGCCGCGAAAGGCAAGGCCCTGTACGAAAACGGCGTCCCGTCTCGCAACATCGCCGGCTGCGCGAGCTGCCACGGCGATAAGGCGCAGGGAAACGGGGTCTTTCCCCGTCTCGCCGGACAGCGCGCGGACTATGTCGCGCGCCAACTTTCGCTCATCCAGCACTACCTTCGCAATGTCGGCATCATGCACAGCACCGTAGAGGTCCTGTCCGAGGACGACTTCGCGGCGCTCGCGGCCTACTTGCAGTCCCTCTGACTCGCCGCGTACATCGTCAGGCGCACCGCGCGTCTCAGCCGCGCGGTTTGCGCTCACGCGCATCGTCGGCGTTTTGCTCCTTTCGCTCGGGCGCTGCGTTCGGACGCGCTTCGTCTCGCTGAGCTTCGCGCCGCCGTTCGCGCTGCGCTGCCTGGTCGTTCTTGCGTGTCTCGCGCGCAACAGTACGCCCCTGCGCGCGCTGCGCCGTTTCTGCTTCGGGCTGCCGTATTTCGCGCTGCGGTGCCGGCGTCCCGCGGGGCGGGGTACGCTCGTTACGCGTGTTGCGCCGCGGCTGCTCGCGCTCGACGGTACGCGCTTCAGGCTTGCGCACGTTGGGTTGCCGCAGCTCCGCGTCGCGACGTTCGGGCGTCCGCGCATCGGGTCTCCGCACTTCGGCCTGCCGCACAACCGGTTTCGGTGGTTCGGGTTTCCGCACCCCTGCCTGCCGTGCGACCGGTTTCGGTGGCTCAGGCTTCCGCGCGTCCGTCTGGCGCACTTCGGGCTTACGCGGCTCGGGCTTGCGCAGCTCCGCCTGCCGCAGCTCGGGCCTGCGCGCGTCGGGCCGCCGCACTTCGATCCGTGGCGCAGGCTGCGGCGCATGCACGACGCGCCGCGGTTCGAGATGACGCCGCGTCGGCTCGTGATGCCAGCGACCCTGCTTGATGACGACCACGCGCTGCGGCGCCCGTCGCTCGATCGCGCGGTGCACGTACCAGGGATCGACGCGTACCACCTGTACCTGGCGCCGCGACCAGTCGATGTCGCCGAAGAAGAAGCCGACCGACAGCCTCACGCCGGGATTCCACCACAGGCCGACGCGCAGGCCCGGTGCGCGCGGGACGAAGCGATAGCCAGGCCACGGTGCCCAGACGACTGGCGGGTGCGACGGCCACCCCCAGCGTCCGTACACGACGCGCGGGTCGTAGTAGGGAACGTAGACCAGGGCCGGCGAGGCGAATGCGATCTGGATTCGCGGCCCCGCATCGACGACGCGGACGTGATCGTCGCTCGCCAGCGTGCCCTCGATGCGCGCGCGGCGCCGCAGGCTCTGCACGGCATCCATCACGTCTTCTTCCTGGGCAAGAAAAGCGTCGCCCAGCGCCCGCGTCCAGTCGATCTTCTCGTCCATGCGGGCGAGCAGGCCGGGAAACGCAAGCAGCGACTTGACGCTCGGATCCCAGTCGAAGACATCTGCGGCACGCATCGCGTCCTCGCCGGCGAGCTCGGGATGCATCTGCGACCAGCGCGCCGCCTCGACGACCTCGTCCGGGTAGGTCGCTGCGATCAGCAATTGCGCGAGCAGGGCGTCCGGATAGAGCGCAACCGGCGCGACCAGCTGCTCGAGCTCGGCGCGGCTCCACGGCTGCGCCTGCTCCTGCGAATACGCGGTCGTGCAGCCGGCGGTCGTCACGGCGAACCAGCTTACGATCAGCAGGCTCGCGAGGCGGGTCAGGAAAATTCGTGCGGTCGTGGTCATGGGGCACCTCCAGGTGTCCCATTAGCGCGCGCCGCGCACGCCGCGTCCGTGAGCAATTGCGACCAGATGTAAGCCGGTTAACGCAGCAGCAACAATCGGGCTTCGCGGCGGTGCTCAGCCGCGCCGGCGCGCGACCAGTTTCAGCATCGTCTCCAGCGTGATCGAGCGAAACGTCGCTTTCGCGATCTCGTCGATCTCGGACAGGACGACGCCCAGCGCGTCCTCGACCTCGAACGCGGCGGCGCCCGCCTCGGCCTTCGCGCGCCTGCCGGCGCGCCGCGCGGCACTCTTCGGCGCGCTGATGTCCTCGAACAGCTCGATGACGTCCATGAGCGTGACCCGCCGGGGGTTGCCGGCGAAACGATAGCCACCCCCGGCGCCGCGCGCCGCGCGCACCAGGCCCGCCCGGCCGAGCGTGCGCAATACCTTCGCGAGATGATGCGGCGACATGCGGTACTTGTCCGCAATCTCGGCCGCCGAGAGCTGCGTGCCGGGCCGCGCAGCGAATTCCAGCGCGCTGCACAGCGCGAGGAGCGTGTTCTTCTGCAGCTTCACGCGCGCTTCAGCCGAGGTCTTTCTCGAGCGGGATGAACGGGGCGGCCATCATGCCCTGGCTGCGAAAGAACGACAGCACGAGCTGGTTGTCGCGCGCGAGCAGCGTGCGCACCTTGTCGACCCCGAGGCGGCGGAATCCGTCGCAGATCGCATCGAGCAGCTGCGTCGCAATGCCGCCAATGCGCGCATCCGGCCGCACGCCGATGCCGAATACCCAGCCGCAGGGCGGCGAGCCGAACTCCCAGTCGCGCACGTCACCCACGACATAGCCCTCGATGCGGCCACCGCGATCGGCGACCAGGAAAAAGCGCTGCTGCCGGCCACCGCCGTAGCGGCGCAGGATCTCGCCCCAGTACGCCGCCTTGCGCAGCCCGGTGATGCCGGCATCGATATCGACAACCTGCTCGAGGTCGGCGGCCTGCACGCCGCGGATGCGTGCCGCGACCGCGGCAGCACGGGCGGCAGCGGGTTTCTTGAGTGAGATCAAGTCAGCACCCCCTGCGGCGAACTATCGTCCAAATACGCTTTCGAGTACCGAATTGTACGCGCCCGCGGGTCGCGACGCGCACGGCAGGCTGCGGACCAGCGCTTGAATTCGCGCCGGGCGCGGTGCAGCATGCGCAGACACCCGGTCGGGACGACGCCAGGAGGATCGATGAAATCCACGCTTGCCGCGGGGCTGTCCGCGAGCCGCACATACACCGTCGACCGCGAGCGCACGATCGACTTCATGGGCGAGGCAGCGCGCGTCTACGCCACGCCGATGATGGTGCGCGACATCGAGATGACCTGTCGCGAGCTGCTGCTCGCGCATCTCGACCCGGGCGAGGATTCGGTCGGTACGCGCGTCGAGGTCGACCACCTCGCGGCGACGTTGCTCGGCATGAAAGTCACCATCGAGGCGAAGATCGTCGAGGTGAAGGGACGCGCGGTCAGCTTCGAGATCTCCGGATCCGACGGGCTCGACGCGATCTGCCGCGGGCGTCATGGCCGCTTCGTCGTCGACGTCAAGCAGACCGAGCAGCGCCTCGCCGCCAAAAAGCAGAAGGCCGGCGTATGAAGAATCTGAGCACGGTCAAGCTCGTCGAGCACCCGGCGAAGGCGACCGACGCCGGCACGCACAAGCTCGCGACCTACTGCTACCAGTGCGTCGCCGGACCCGACCTGCTCACGGTCAAGGTGACCGACCAGGGCGTCGCGACCGAGGTCGAGCCGAATTTCGCGGCCGAGCCGGTGCATCCGGGCGGCGGCAAGGTCTGCGTCAAGGCCTACGGTCTGGTGCAGAAGCTCTACAACCCGAACCGCGTGCGCTCGCCGATGAAGCGCAGCAATCCGAAAAAGGGCCGCCACGAGGATCCGGGGTTCGTGCCGATCTCCTGGGACGAGGCGCTCGACACCGTCGCCAGGAAACTGCTCGAGGTACGCGCCAAGGGGCTGCTCGATGAATCGGGCTACCCGAAGGTGGCGACGAGCTTCGGCGGCGGCGGCACGCCGCAGTCCTACATGGGCAGCTTTCCGGCCTTTCTCTCGGCCTGGGGCCCGATGGATATGGGCTTCGGCTCGGGGCAGGGTGTCAAGTGCTACCACTCCGAGCACCTCTACGGCGAGTTCTGGCATCGCGGATTCACCGTCTCCGCGGACACGCCGCACTGCAACTACAACATCTCCTGCGGCGCCAACATCGAGGCCTCGGGCGGCGTTGCCGGCGTCTGGCGCCATGCCAATGCGCGCGAGCGCGGCATCAAGCGCGTGCAGGTCGAACCGCATCTGTCGGTGACCGGCGCCTGCTCCGCGGAATGGGTGCCGATCAAGCCGAAGACCGACCCTGCATTCCTGTTCGCGCTGATCCACGTGATGCTGCACGAGCATCCGCGCGAGCGGCTCGACATCGATTTCCTGAAACGGCACAGCTCGTCGCCCTACCTCGTCGGGCCGAACGGCTTCTATCTGCGCGACCGCGAGACCCGCAAGCCGCTGGTGTGGGATGCCAAGAACGAAAAGGCGGTGCCGTTCGATACGCCGGACATCGACCCTGCGCTCGAGGGCTCGTACGACGCCGAAGCCATTGAGATCGGCCCCGACGCGCAAACGCTCGGCGAGGGCGACCTCGTCGGCGAGCCGGCCTTCGGCAAGCTCGTCGCGCACATGCGAGCCTACTCGCCGGCGTGGGCAAGCGGCATCTGCGACGTCAAGGCCGACACGATGCGCCGCATCGCGAACGAGTATCTCGACGCTGCGCAGGTCGGCGCAACGATCGAGGTCGACGGCCGCAGGCTGCGCTACCGCCCGGTCGCGGTAACCCTCGGCAAGACCGTGACCAACGGCTGGGGCGGCTACGAATCCTGCTGGGCGCGCACCGTGCTCGCCGCGCTGGTCGGCGCGCTCGAGACGGTCGGCGGCACGCTCGGCACCACGGTGCGCCTCAACCGCCCGCTCAATGAGCGCCACAAGAGCGTGCGCAAGGGCCCGGACGGGTTCATGGCGTACCCGCTCAATCCGACCGACAAGGAACACTGGTCTGCAAAGCCGAACATCCGCAACGCCTACCGCTCGATGGTGCCGCTCGCCGGCGACGGGCCCTGGAGCCAGGCGCTCGGGCCGACGCACTTTTCCTGGATGTTCCTCGACGAAACGCCGCCGGGCCTGCCGCGCGTGACGCTGCCCGAGGTCTGGTTCCTGTACCGGACCAACCCGGCGATTTCGTTCTGGGACACCGACGGCATCACCGACAAGATGGCGCGCTTCCCGTTCGTCGTCGCCTTCGCCTATACGCTCGACGAAACCAACCATTTCGCCGACCTCCTGCTGCCCGACGCGGTGGACCTGGAAAGCCTGCAGCTCATCCGCATCGGCGGCTCGAAGTTCATCGAGCAGTTCTGGGAGCACGAAGGCTTCGCGCTGCGCCAGCCGGTAGTCGCGCCCGCGGTCAACGCGCGCGACTTCACCGACATCGCCACCGAGCTCGCTGCGCGCACCGGGCTGCTCGAGAAGTACAACGCGGCGATCAACAAGGGCGTGGTCGGCGTGGCGCTGAAGGGCGAGACCGACGGCGCGCAGTGGGATTTCTCGCTCGACACGGCGCTCGTGCACAGCCGCGAGACGATCTGGGATGCGGTCTGCCGCGCGGCGAGCGCCGAGCTCACCGACGGGCAGGAGACGCACGGCCTCGACTGGTGGAAGGAAAACGGCCTGCGCACCCGCCCCTTCCCCAGGCTGGACTGGTACCTGCAGCCGACGCTCGAGGACATGGGCTTGCGCTTCGAGCTGCCCTACCAGGAGCGGCTCTACCGCGTCGGTCAGGAGCTCGGAAAGCGCCTGCACGAGCACGACATGAACTGGTGGGACACGCAGCTTGCCGAGTACCAGACGCTGCCCGCGTGGAAAGACTTCCCGAAGCTGTGGGAAGAGGAAATCGCTCGCATGGGCGCGCGCGCCGAGGACTACCCGTTCTGGCTGCTCACCTCGCGCAGCATGCAGTACGCCTGGGGCGGCAACGTCGGCATGCAGATGATCAAGGAGGTCGCCGACAACATCGCCGGTCACCAGGGGGTGATCCTGAACACGCGCGCCGCCGAGGATCGCGGCATCGCCGAGGGCGACATGGTGGAAATCGCGACGCCGAAGGCGAACGTGAGGGCGAAGGCCGTGCTGCGCCAGGGCATCCGCCCCGACACCTTGCTGCTCCTCGGGCAGTTCTCGCACTGGGCGACCCCGTACGCGAAGGATTTCGGCATGCCGAGCATGAACAACCTCGTGCCGATGTCGATGCCGCTCACCGATGCAACGGGATCGGGCGCGGATCTGGTGCGGGTGTCATTGAGGAAAGTCGGATGAGCGCGGTGGCCTCGATTGGCGTGAGCCACCGCGTGGCGGAGGCAGCTTTTGTCTCCTGCATTTGCAAGGCCGCAAAAAGCGCGGCCATGCAAATGCAGGAGATCGATGAAAACCGGTTGAGGTCGGAGGTATTTCGATGACCCGCTGGGCGATGGTCGCCGACCTGCGGCGCTGCGTCGGCTGCCAGACCTGCACCGCGGCGTGCAAGCACACCAACGCGACGCCGCCCGAAGTGCAGTGGCGGCGGGTGCTCGACATGGAGGTCGGCGAGTATCCGGAGGTGCAGCGCGTGTTCGTGCCGGTGGGCTGCATGCACTGCGCCGATCCGCCGTGCATGCATGTCTGCCCGTCGACCGCGACGAAGCAGCGCGCCGACGGCATCGTGACGATCGACTACGACCTGTGCATCGGCTGCGCGTACTGCGCGGTCGCCTGCCCCTATCAGGCGCGCTACAAGACCGACGAGCCGAGCTTCGCCTATGGCGAAGGTCCGATCCAGAGCGAGGCGGCGCGCTTCGATGCCGGCCGCTTCGGCGTGGCAACGAAGTGCACGTTCTGCTCGGACCGGGTCGACGCGGGCCTCGAGCAGGGGCTCACGCCGGGCATCGACCCGGAGGCGACGCCGGCCTGCGTGAATTCCTGCATCGCCAAGGCGCTGCATTTCGGCGACGTGCAGGATCCAGCGAGCAACGTGTCGCAGCTGCTCGCCGAGAACCAGTTCTTCCGCATGCACGAGGAGCTCGGCACGGACCCGGGGTTCTATTACCTCTGGGACAAGAAGGCGGAAACCAGCCAATGACCACGATTTTGCTACCCGGGGGGTACGGGGGGCGCGGGAAGGCCCCGAGCGATTCAACCGGAAGGGGCCCGCGCCCTCTGTTCTCATGAGTTTCGGGCCCAAGCCCTGGCAGCAGCTGCACTGGGACGAGCGCGCCGCGGCGAATTTCATGCTCGGCGGCACCGGCGCGGGGCTGCTCGTCGCCTGGGCGGTCTCGTCCACGGTGACGCCGGCCTGGCAGGCGTATGTGCTTGCCGCCATGGCCTGCATCGGCCTCGGACTGGCTGCAGTCTGGCTCGAGATCGGCCGCAAGCTGCGCGCGATTCACGTGTTCTTCCATCCGCAGACGTCGTGGATGACGCGCGAAGCGATGGTCGCGGTGGTGCTGTTCGGCCTCGGGCTCGCCGCGCTCGCCTCCGGCACGCGCGCGCTCGGCATCGCGGCCGCGCTGGTCGCGCTCGGCTTCGTCTACTGCCAGGGACGCATCCTGCACGCCTCGAAGGGCATTCCGGCCTGGCGCGAGCCGACGGTCACGGCGTTCATCGTCACCACGGGACTCGCGGAAGGCGCGGGCGCGTTTCTCGCGGCGACCGCCGTCGCGGGCGGCGCACACTGGGCCGGGCTGGCATTCTTTGCGCTCGCAGTCATCGCGCGGGTGCTCGCCTGGTCGCGCTACCGCGCGCGGCTCGAGCACGGCGTCTCGCGCCGTGCGCTCGACGTCCTGAATCCTGCGGGACGCATGCTGGTGCAGCTCGGCACGATCGTGCCGCTGGTCTTCGTGCTCGCGGGGCTCGCGATACCGGATTTCTCGAGCACGGCGCGCGTCTTTGCGGGCCTCGCTGCGCTCGGCGCCGGCTGGTACGTCAAGTTCGTGCTCGTGACGCGCGCCGCATTCAATCAGGGCTTCGCGCTGCCGAAGCTGCCGGTGCGCGGCAGCCGCTGAGCGGACGGCGCGATGACCCCCGTGCTGCAATCGCGCTACGCCCGGCTGCATCATCGCGCGCCGACCAAGCGGGGCGCGCGCTTTTATTTCGAGCGCGACGCCGAGACGCTGCCGCGCGAAGCGATGGTGAAGCTCCAGCTGCGGCGCCTGCGCGCCTCGCTCAGGAATGCCTGGGAGCACGTCCCGCTGCATCGACGGCGGATGCAGACGGCGCGGGTGAAGCCGGACGACATCCGCAGCCTCGAAGACGTCGCGCGCCTGCCGTACACCGTCAAGACCGATCTGCGCGATCACTATCCGTTCGGCATGTTTGCCCGTCCGCGCGAGCAGCTCCTGCGCGTGCACGCGTCGTCGGGCACCACGGGCAAGCCGACCGTCGTCGGCTACACCGCGAAGGACCTCGATACCTGGACGCGGCTGATGGCGCGCACGCTCGCCTGCGGCGGCATGCGGCCGGGGGACCTGGTGCACAACGCGCTCGGCTATGGCCTGTTCACCGGCGGGCTCGGTTTTCACTACGGCATCGAGCACCTCGGTGCGACGGTCGTCCCGGTCTCGGGCGGCATGACCGAGCGCCAGGTGGTGCTGCTGCAGGATTTCGCTGCGCGCGTGCTCTGCGCGACGCCGTCGTATGCGCTGAACATCGCCGAGGTCGCCGAGCGCGAGGGCGTCGATCTGCGCAAAAGCAAGCTGGAAGTGGCGCTGTGCGGCGCCGAGGCCTGGAGCGAGGCGATGCGCCGCGAGATCCAGGTGCGGCTCGGGGTGCGCGCCTACGACAACTACGGCCTGTCCGAGGTCATGGGTCCGGGCGTCGCCGTCGAGTGCGAGGCGCAGGACGGTCTGCACGCCTGGGAAGACCATTTCCTGCTGGAGATCATCGACCCGGAGACCGGCGAGGCGGTGCCCGAGGGCCAGGCGGGCGAGCTGGTGATCACCACGCTGACCAAGGAAGCGCTGCCGATGATCCGCTACCGCACGCGCGATATCACCTCGCTCGAGCGCAAGCGCTGCGCCTGCGGACGAACGCATGCGCGCATCCGCCGGCTGACCGGGCGCAGCGACGACATGCTGATCATCCGCGGCGTCAACGTCTATCCCTCGCAGGTCGAGTCGGTGCTCGTCGGTCTGCCCGACATCGCGCCGCATTACCAGCTCGTGGTCGAGCGGCGGGGCGTGCAGGACGCGCTCAAGGTCGAGGTCGAGGCGGCCGCTTCGGTCGAGCCGACGCAGACGGCGTACGCCCGGCTCGGCGAGCGGGTGCAGCATCAGATCAAGTCGATGATCGGCATCAGCACGCGCGTGATCGTGAAGCGACCGGGCGAGGTGCCGCGTTCCCAGGGCAAGGCGGTGCGCGTGCGCGACGAGCGCCCCAAGACCGGCTGATCGCGATGGGCCTGCCGTGATCCCGGCCGTCTCCGGCGCCGCGCGCAGCCGCCTGCTCCCGCCGTCGGTCCCCTTCCGCTACTTCGGCACCGCGGTGCTGTTCCATATCGTCGCCTGGGCGGCGCTCGTTGCAGGCGCGGCGGAGCTGATCGACTTTTCCGGCGGGCCCGGGCCGGTGCTCGCAGCGCTCCACCTCACCACTCTGGGGGTGCTCGTCATGGCCGCGGTCGGCGCGACATTGCAGCTCCTGCCGGTCGCCACCCGCCAGCCGGTGCGCTCGGTGCGCGCCGCGAAGCTCGTCTGGTGGCTGCTGACCCCGGGCGTCGCGCTGTTCGCCGCAGGCATCGGGCTGTACCGGCCGCCGTGGATGGGCCTTGGCGCAATGCTGGTGGTCGCCGCGCTCGCCGTCTACGGCTGGCTGCTCGCCGAGAACCTGCGCCGCGCCCGCGGCATGCGCGTGGTGGTGCTGCACGGCTGGGCCGCGCTGGGCGCCCTCGTGCTGCTCGCGGCGAGCGGCCTGGCGCTCGTCGCCCGTTATGCGCAGGGCCTCGCGCTGGATCCCGGCGCGTTTGCCGCCTTCCACCTGGTGGTCGCGACCTATGGATTCATGGGACTGCTCGCCATCGGCCTGTCGCAATTCCTGCTGCCGATGTTCGCCCTGTCGCCGGCGCCTGCACCGCGCGTCGCGAAGTGGACGCTTGCCGTCGCGGCCGGCGCGATTGCGGCTGCCGCGCTCGATCGGCTGTTCCTCGGGCAGGCCGTACTGCTCGCCGCGTCCGCCGCGGCCGGGCTCGGCGCGGCGATCGCCCATGTCGTGTCGATGGAACGGGCGATTGCCAAGCGGCTGCGCCCGCCGCTCGGGCCCGCGTTTGTCCTCATGCGCGTCGCCTGGGCCTGCCTGATCGCAAGCCTGCTGCTCGCGCTGCCGCTCGCCCTCGGCTGGCGCGCGCACGGGGCACCCGCTGCGTTCGGCGTGCTGCTCGTCGGCGGCTGGCTGCTCAGCTTCGTGCTCGCCGTGCTTAGCCGCATCGTGCCCTTTCTCGCCTCGGCGCACGCCGGGGGCGGCGCGCGCGGCATGCCGCTCGTGTCCTCGCTCGAGCCCGGCGGGTCACTCGCGGTGCACCGCGTCCTGCACCTCGCCGCGCTGGGCGGGCTGCTGGTCGCATTCGCTACGCAGGGCGAAAGCCTCGCGCGCATCGCTGCGGCCGCGGGTCTGGCCGGCGCAGTCGCCTACAGCCTGTTCTTTACGCGCACGCTGATGCGTCTGCGCGCCGCGCGGCTGCAATCCACGCCCGCGGCGCCGGCGCCGAGCTGAAAGGACCCCAGGAACCATTGCGCATGGAATTCAACCTCAACATCACGCGACGGCTGCACGAGGAGCACGCGGCCACGCTCACGCTGTGGAGCCGGCTCGAGCAGCTTCTCGCCGGGCGCGACGCGCGCTGGCCGCCGGCTGCAGACGACGCGGCCGCGCGGTGCCTGCGCGAGTGCGCCGGCGCGCTCGCCCACGACGTCACGGCGCACTTCGCGTTCGAGGAGGCGCAGCTCTTTCCGCGGCTCGAGGACGGCGGCGAAGGCGACATCGCGCAGCTGCTCGCCGAGGAGCACGGCGTGATCCGCGAGGCGGCCGCGCAGTTCGCGGCGCTGCAGCGCCAGGCCGCGCGCGGCGCGCTCGACGATGCAGGCTGGCGCAGCCTCAAGACGCTCGCGCTCGAGCTCGTCGAGCGGCTCGTGTCGCACGTGCAGAAAGAGGAGATGTCGCTCTTGCCTGCGCTCGAGGACCTGATCGATGAAGACGACGATCGCGCGCTGATCACCGAATACAGCATGGGCTGAAAAGGCCAAACGAACGGAAACCATCGGAGGACGCATGAACGCCAGAAAGACCGCGAGCGCGAAGACCCGCGGACCCGTGACCCGGCCGCTGGTGGCGGCCGATCTCGACGCGGTCGTGAGCATCGATACGGCGCTGCACGGGCGCGCGCGGCGCGGCTACCACGAGCGCCGCCTCGCCGCGGCGAAGCGTGCCCCGGCGTTGCACGCCCAGTTCGCGGTCGAGGAAGGCGGTCGCTTTACAGGCTATGTCCTCGGCAAGGTGCTCGAGGGCGAGTTCGGGCGCACCCAGCCCGCCATCCGTCTCGAAGTGATCGCGGTGTCGCCCGATTCGCAGGGCCACGGCGACGGGGTCGCGCTCTGCGAGGCGCTCGAAGCCGAAGCGCGCCGGCGCGGCATTCGCGAGCTGCGCACGGGCGCTTCGTGGCGCGACAGCAGGATGCTGCGCTTTCTCGACCATGCGGGCTGGTCGCTGGCCTCGAACCACGTGATCGACTGCCTGGTCGCAGATGCCAAGCTCGGCTCGAGCGCCGAAGACGCGGTCGTCGTCGAGGCCGGCGAGCGGCCCGCGGACCAGAACGACTACGGCATGTCCGCGGCGAACGATTTCGAGGCGCTGGCGCGCGATGTCGCCGATGTGCGCTCGCTCTCTGCCAGGGACCTGGAGGCCGTGGTGCGCATCGATCGGCGCCTCACGGGGCACGACCGCAGTGCTTACATGAAGCACAAGCTGGAAGAAGCGCTCGCCGACTCCGGCATTCGCGTCTCGCTCGTCGCGCGAATCGAGGACAGCATCGCCGGCTATCTCATGGCGAGCGCGGACTACGGCGACTTCGGTCGCACCGAACCGGTCGCGATTATCGACACCGTCGGGGTCGACCCCGGATTCGCGCACCGCGGCGTGGGCCACGCGCTGCTGTCGCAGCTGTTCATCAATCTCGGCGCGCTGCGCATCGAGCGCGTCGAAACCGTGCTCGCCAAGGAAAACCTCGAGCTGCTCGAGTTCTTCTATCACGCCGGGTTCGGCCCGAGCGAGCGGCTGGCTTTCGTCAAGCGCCTCGCTTGAGCCCCTGGCGGCCCGATCGCCTGCTCGAGGGCTTCGAAGCCCTCGAGCGGCGCTTCCCCGACGACTACGACGGCGAAGTCCTCGCAACCCTCGTGCGCCTGCCGACGCAGCTGGCGCCGCGCGGCGCGGTGCTCTACGTGCACGGCTTCGTCGACTACTTCTTCCAGCGCCACATGGCCGAACGCTTCGCAGCCGAGGGCTATGCCTTTTACGCCCTCGACTGCCGCAAGCACGGTCGCTCACTGCGTGACCATCAGCACCCCTGCTTCTGCAAGGACATCCGCGAGTACTACGCGGAGATCGACTGGGCGCTCGAGGTGATCGGCGCGCAGGCGCTGCTCGCAGGACATTCCACCGGCGGCCTGGTCGGTGCCCTGTACGCGCACGAAGGCGCCCGCCGCCGGCAGCTGCGCGCGCTGTGGCTGACCAGCCCGTTCTTCGAGTTCAACGCACCGCCCGAGCGACGCTGGCAGTTGGCCGTCGCCACCTGGCTCGGCGCGGTCGCGCCGTTCGCGAGCGACAAAGGCGGCATTCGACCCGCGTACATCGAGAGTCTGCATCGCAACTGGCACGGTGAGTGGGATTTCGACCTGAGCCTCAAGCCATACGAGAGCTTTCCAGTGTTCTTCGGCTGGGTGCGCGCGATCCGCAAGGCGCAGGCGCGTCTGCAGGCGGGGCTGTCGATTGACTGTCCCGTGCTCCTCATGCACTCGGACGAAACCGACGTCAACCTCGACTGGCGACACATGGTCCGCTGGGGCCCAGAACTGGGAACCGAGGTCACGCTCGCTGCGTTTCCCGGCGCCCTGCACGACCTCGTGCTTTCAAGGCGCGACATCCGCGACGCACTGTTCGCGCGACTGTTCGCCTGGGACATGACAATCGTTCACAGTCGCGCATAGGCGAAAACGACCACGCGAAATCGCCTCGCGACGTGAACTAGTTCACGCGAAGCGGGTGGAATCAGCAGAAGCGCACGGCACGACTGCCTAGAAGTTCACGCAGCCCCAATTGTCAAACTTCCGCCCGGTTGATTGACCCCGCTAAGGCGGACACCTAGCCTCACAGGCATCGACAGCGCACATCGTGAACGGACGTTCCTATGATCGGCAGCAGCGGAGATGATGTCCTCACAGGGGATGACCAGAACAACGTCATCCTCGGCCTAAACGGCGACGACAGCCTAGACGGCGGCGCCGGCGACGACGCGCTCGCCGGCGGCAAGGGCGACGATACGCTCGCAGGCGGCGACGGCAACGACGTGCTTGCCGGCGGCAAGGGCGACGACACGCTCGACGGCGGCGCCGGCGACGACACGCTCGCCGGCGGCAAGGGCAACGACACGCTAGACGGCGGCGACGGCGACGACACGCTCGCCGGCGGCAACGGTAATGACGTTCTCGACGGCGGCGCCGGCGACGACACGCTGAACGGCGGCAAGGGCAACGACACCCTCGACGGCGGCGAAGGCGACGACACGCTCGCCGGCGGCAAGGGCAACGACACCCTCGACGGCGGCGAAGGCGACGACACGCTGAACGGCGGCAGCGGCAACGACATCCTCGATGGCGGTGCGGGCTACGACAAGGTTTACGGCGGCAGCGGCAACGACATCGCGATCTATTGGATGTCGGAGAACGCCAGCGCCGACGTCTCCGCAGTCGCAACGGGTGATCTTTACGACGGCGGCAAGGGCAACGACACCCTGCAACTGGTGCTGACCAAAGAGGAATTCGATCTCGCCTGCGTGCAGCACGACATCGCGAATTTCCAGGCGTTTCTGCTGGACCAGGCAAATTCCGCCAGCGACAGTGGCGCGGTGTTCAAGTTCACCAGCTTCGATCTCGAGGTGCACGATTTCGAGAAGCTCGATATCGTCATCGTCAACAAGGCGCCGGTCGCCGCAGCCGACGCCTGGGAAGTCGCGGAAAACGCCACGCTCGTGGTCTCCGCGGAAACCGGTGTGCTTGCCAACGACAGCGATCCCGATGCGTATCCGGATTCCCTCATCGCGACGCTGTTGGATGATCCGACCCACGGCACGCTGGCGTTCAACGCCGATGGATCGTTCAGCTATACCCCGGACGCGGACTATTTCGGATCCGACAGCTTCAGCTATCAGGCAAGCGACGGTGCGGATAGCTCTGAGGTCATGGAGGTCAGCCTCACCATCACCGAGGCGAACGACGCACCGGTCGCGGGCCAGGACGACGCCGACGGCCCTCCGGTTACGGAGGTCGAAGATACCGTCGTCGAAGGGAACGGCGCGCCGGTTGCGGGCCAGGACAGCGCGACGCTCCGCGAAGGCGACAAGAACATCCAGATCGACGTCCTCGCCAACGATGTGCCGGGGCCGGACAACGAATCCGACCAGGCGCTCGACGTGGTGTCCGCCTATGCGACGCACGGCAGCGTGGTGGTCCTTGGAAACGGCTGGATCAGCTACACGCCGGAGGACGATTTCTCCGGCGAGGATACGATCGAGTACACGATCCAGGACAACGGAACCACGGGCGGCACCGCGGATCCGCAACAGGCGGTTGGCCAGGTGCTGGTTTCGGTTACCGAGGTCAATGACGCGCCGGTTGTGGTGCTCGACGAATTCGACGTGAATTTGAAGGGCGGCCAGGTCGTACTCGACGTCCTCGCCAACGATCTGCCGGGCCCGGCGAGCGAAGCGGATCAGACGCTCGAGTTCGTGATCGAGGAGGGCAGATTCCCGCCCCCCGAAGGCACGCGCGCGGGCGGCACGGTCGTCGCGGGTGTCGATGCGAACGGCAAACCCGTCCTCCTGTACACACCGCCGAGCGATCCGGATCCCAGCCTTACGGGTGACGCGTTCGGCTACTGGGTCGTGGACAACGGCACCACAGATGGCGCGCCTGCCCCGATGGAGTCGGTGAGGGCGTCGGTGCTGATCACGTTCACGGATGACGTCATTGACGTCGCGCCGCCAGCTTCGGACGCCGACGCGATCCTCAGTTGACGGGCTCACCGCGAGGAGTCCGCGGCCGACGGCGGGCCCCTCGCGCCGCAATCGCGCCCGGCCAATTCGCACTGCGCGTGCATCGCCAATGATTCGCGAGGCGCTGTTCGAGCGGCGAGTCAGCCGGGACCTGACAAATGCTCACAGTTGGGGCTAGTCGGAAACGACTAGTCGAGCATTCGGCGCAACGTGAAGTAAGTCACGCGAGACGGGCAAAACCGGGGAAATCACACAGAACAAACGAGTAGCAGGTCACATCTCCTCTCCTTTTCCCGGCTGCCCGGCCGATTGACCTGAAAGGGGTGCATACCTAGCCTCCTAATGATCGACGCATCATCCGTTGCCGGCGTCTGGCGCACGAGGAAAGCATGGGCAAAAAGCACTTCGAACACTCGCACCACTCGCATCATTCGCACCATTTGCAGCACCACAAGCATGACTGGTCCTGGGACCATCACCACGCCAAGCATGGCTTCTTGCTATTCGGCACGCGTGGCGATGACGTGCTCGAAGGGGGCAACAAGAGCAACGCCATGTTCGGCCTAGACGGCAATGACGAGCTCATCGGCAGTGGTGGTAACGACTGGCTCGACGGCGGCAGGGGCAACGACCTGCTCGACGGCGGTGCGGGCAATGACAAGGTCTTCGGCGGCAAGGGCGACGACACCGCGGTCTACTCGATGGCCGAGAACCTCGGCGCCGGAGCCTGCGGATTCGCGACGCGCGATCTTTATGACGGCGGCAAAGGCGACGACACGCTGCAGCTGGTCCTGACCAAGCAGGAATCCGAGCTGACCTCGGTGCAGGACGACATCGCGAAATTCGAGGCGTTTCTGCTGGCGCACGCGAATCCCTGCGGCGACCGTGGACCGGTCTTCAAGTTCAGCAGCTTCGATCTTGCAGTACGCGATTTCGAGAACCTCGACGTCGTGATCATCGGAAACGAGGTGCCGGTCGCGCTGGCCGACGCCTGGGAAGTGAACGAGGACGACGTGCTCGTCGTTCCGGCGAACGGCGTGCTCGCGAACGACACCGACCCCGACGGAAAACCTCAGCCGCTCACCGCGGTGAATTTCACTGATCCCGCGCATGGCACGCTCACCTTCGGCGCGGACGGCTCGTTCACCTATATGCCGGACAAGGATTATTTCGGCGCCGACAGCTTCACCTACCAGGCGTACGACGGCGCTGATACGTCTGCGGTAACGAACGTCACCCTCACCGTCGTCGAAGTGAACGACGCGCCTGTCGCGGGCCAGGACAGCGCGACGGTGGCCGAAGACGACAAGAACTTCAGCATCGACGTCCTCGCCAATGATGCGCCAGGACCGGACAACGAGTCCGGCCAGACACTCGATGTGCTATCCGCCTACGCGTCGCACGGCAGCGTGAATATCCTAGGAAACGGTACGCTCCACTACACGCCGGATGCCGACTACTTTGGCGACGATACGATCGAGTACACGATCCAGGACGACGGCACCACGGCCGGCGTTGCGGACCCGCTGCAGGCAACCGGCCAAGTGGCCGTTCAGGTCACCGAAGTCAACGACGCGCCGACCGCGGTCGATGACAACCTGCAAGTCGTAAGGAATAGCGACGGCAGCCCGATTGCAATCAAACTCGACGATCTGCTCGCGAACGATATCGCCGGGCCGGCCAACGAATCGGACCAAACACTCGTAGTGCTCACGGATCGCCTGCCACCCGTCACGCAGCGCGGCGGACAGCTCGAGTACGACGGGAACACACAAACGATTTGGTACACACCGCCCGACACATTCCCCACGCCTGACAATCGGGACGCGTTCGGCTACTGGATCGAAGACGACGGCACCACGAATGGCGTGTCGCATGCGCTGACGGACCGAGGGCTCGTAAATATCGAGGTCAGCGACGCAGTTCAACTCGCGGCAGCAAGCCTGGACGCCGACCTGCTCGTGTAGCTACTCGAAGCGCTCGCTCGGCCGGTGAGCGCATCTGTCTCGAGCCGTCTGTCGTCATTGCGGCGAGAGCCGTCCTCCAGAAATCACGCGCCGCTCGCTCAATCGAAGTCCACAGAGCCGCTCTGCGAGAGGCGTGCATGCGTACGCCGACCGCACACTGCGTTAGGCCCGCGATGGAAGCGATGTCACCACGTGGACCGACCGCCGCACGTCCTCGGCGTCACACGAATCGTTGAGCGAGTTCGTCATTTTGTCTGCCTGTCCAGCTTAGACATCGAATCCGGACGGACCGATAAGTGATCGCGAAGACGCAGGAAACAGTTCACGTTTTTTCCTTCGTTTTCACCTCGAGTAGTTCCTCGTCTCTCAAGGACTCGAAGACTAGCCTCGTGAGCGTCTGACAAACGCTCACGATTCGCTGAGATTCGAGGAAACCATGGGAAGACATCATCACGTTCATTCGTTCGGCGATTGGCATCAATCGCATCACTCGCGGCATCACGACCATCACCACCACCATGACCATGTGTTCGGCGGCCGTGGCGACGACGTGCTCGTCGGAACCGCGAAGAGCAGCGTCATCATCGGCGGCAGGGGAGACGACATCGCCGTCTTCGCGCCAGCAGCGCACAGCGGCGCCGATGTTTGCGGGAAGGGTGATTTCTACGACGGCGGCGGGGGCCATGACGTCCTCCGCCTGATTCTGACGGCCGACGAACTGTCCGACGCAGGCGTGCAGGCGGACATCGCCGCCTTCCAGGCCTTCCTCGCGGACAACCCCCACAGATGCGGCGGGCATGGGGAAATCTTCAAGTTCACGAGCTTCGACCTTGCCGTGCGCAATTTCGAGGAACTCGACATACAAGGCGACGGCACCCCGCCCGCAGGTAGCAACACGCCGCCCGTGGGCGTCGACGATCTCGTGCAAGCAACCGAGGACACACCAGTGGTTATCTCGGTACTTGAAAACGACAGCGATGCCGACGGAGATCCGCTGAGCGCCGTCGTCGTCGACAAGCCGACGCACGGCAATCTGGCAGTGAACGCGGACGGAACGTTTACGTACACGCCAGACGCCGACTACAACAGCAACTACGGCCCGGACGGTTTCACCTATCGCGCAAGCGACGGATCCGACGATTCAGAATTGACCAACGTGGCGATCGACGTAGCCCCGGTAAATGACGCTCCCCGGATGGTGCGCGAGCCAGACTGGGGCCCCGTCGATGTGCCGGACAGTCCGAATATCAAAATAGACATTCTTTCCTACTATGCGCCCGGGCCGGAGGATGAGGCAGGCCAATCGCTCGAGCTGCAATTCAGTGACTTCATGTGGACAACGTATGGCCTCGCGGGCAAGACAGCCGAGGACACCATTAGCTACACGGCTTTCAGCGTCCCGCCGGACGGATTCGAAACTCTCGGCTACGCGATTCTCGACGACGCCGGGGGCTCGACCAGTGCAAGCCTGGATGTCTACGTGATTTAGACCGGCGGACCGCCGCCACGGCGGCAGTCCGCACAAGTGTCTGGGCCGGCGCGATCGATGCCCGACATCAACTGAATCGCCCTACACTAGCGCCGCCAGGGGCTTGCGACGGCCCCGGAGGAGGCGTGCGTGCGTGCACCGGCCAAGCGCAGCGACGAGCCGACGACGGCGGAAGCGCCAGTTGGGGCGCTGCCGGCCGGCCCTCCGCGCTACTTCTACGTTCTCCAATTCGCCCTCGTCAACGTCGTGTCGACCGCGCTCTGCGTCGCGGCCTGGCTCGAGGGCTGGCTGGATGGCGCATTCACGGGCACCAGCCTGTGGCTGTGCCTGCTGATCGTCGCCGCGTTCCTATACGGCCTCAGCGACTGTGGCTGGCACCTGTGGCGCGTGGTACGCGAATTCGATGACCTGCAAGCAGGGCCGATCCGCGCGGCCTCGCGTGCTGCCTGGTACCTGGGGCAGGTCGGCGGCGCGAGCGCCGATACCCGCGCCACGGTCGCCGGCCTGCTGCGCCTGCGGCTGGCGCAGGCGCCCGCCGCCGTGCGCCACATTGCCGGAATCCTGGTTCTGATGGGACTGGTCGGCACCGTGATCGGATTTATCGTCGCGCTCTCAGGCGTCGATCCGCAGCAAGTGCCGACGGTCGAAAACGTCGCGCCGATGGTGGCGCGGCTGATCAGCGGCATGTCGATCGCGCTCTACACGACGCTGATCGGCTCGGTGCTCCATCTCTGGCTGATCATGACGCAGCGCATCCTCGCTGGCGCCGCGCTCGCGCTCTACCAGGCGATCGTCGAACGCGGAGAGCGCGATGCTCGAGCTTGAAGAGTTCGAGGACGAACCTTCGAGCACGGTATTTCGCGACGTGCTGATGCTCGCGCTGATCGGCTTCGTCGCGATGGTGATCATGCTGCTGCCACACCTGAGCAAGAAGCGCGACGAGAGCCGCGACGTCCAGTCGCCCGGCAACGTCGTGGTCGAGATTCACTGGCCCGACGACCTGCCGGTCGATGTCGATCTCTGGGTGCAGGCGCCGGGCGACGTTCCGGTCGGCTTCTGGAACCAGGGCAGCCGCTTCTTCAATCTGCTGCGAGACGACCTTGGACTCGAGAACGATGCCACCGGAAAGAACTACGAGGTGTCCTACAGCCGCGGCATCCCCGCAGGCGAGTACACCGTCAACGTGCACATGTACGGCGCGGTGCCGGCCGGCATTCGCGTCCCGGTGAGAGTCGTCGCGAGCGTCAAGCAGAAATACGGCGAGCTACGCCAACTGCTCGAGACGCACATCGAGCTGACGCGGCGCAACCAGGAGGAAACCGCGTTTCGCTTCAAGCTGACTGAAGAAGGGGACTTGGTGCCCGGTAGCGTCACGACAATCCGGCGTCGCCTGGTCACCGCACCATCGTCGTGATCGAGCCAGTCTACGTTCTGTTCGCCTGCGCAACGGTGCTTGCGGCGCTGCTCGCGGCGATCGCGATCCGCGCCCCGCGCGCAACGCGGCTCAGAGTCGCAGCCGTCGCGCTCACCACCGCATTCATCCCCTTCGCCTACCTCGGTCTGACGGAGATCCTCGCCCGCCCGAAGCCGATGACGCACGAATGGTTCAACGTCTCGGCGAAGCACGCCCTGGTGCTCGGCGTCAGCCTTCAGGAAGGCAAGGCGATCTATCTCTGGTTGCGCGTCGACGACTCGCTCGAGCCGCGCTATTACAGACTGCCGTGGCAGCAGCGCAATGCGGAAAAGCTGCAGAAGGCGGTGGAAGAAGCGGCCGAGGAGGACCTCGGCGTGCGGATCGACAATCCGTTTTCCCGGCGTTCCTGGACCAACCAGGGCGAAATCAACGTCGAGCTCGTGCGTCCGCCAGTGCCGCCGATGAAGTTTCCGCCGCCGCCGCCGCGGATCTTCAATCCGCGCGAGCAGCAGGTGCGCGCGCCTTCATAGCGCCGGCCAGCGCGCGGTCCAGCGCTCCGATGCCTCGTACAGCGCGCCGACGCGCAGCAGCATTGCCTCGTCGTGCAGCCCGCCGACGATCTGCAGGCCGATCGGCAGGCCGTCCGTGCCGAAGCCGCAGGGCACGGTCATCGCAGGATGCCCGGTAATGTTGAACGGCAGCGTGTACGGAAACAGGTTGCTGCGCAGCTCGCCGACCACCACGCCGTCGATCTCGATCGGCGCGAACAGGTCCTGGTCGATCGCAAGCGCGGTGCGCGCGAGGGTCGGCGTGACGAGCACGTCGTTTGCCTCGAGCCAGCCCTGCACGCGGCGAAACAGCGCCGTACGCTCGAACATCGCGCGCTGGTAGTCCACCGCGCTCCATTGCGCACCGACCTCGACTTGGCGCAGCAGCGACGGCGACATGCGCGCGCCCTGATCGCGAATCAGCTCGCCAAAGCGCGCGCGCCAGCTGGCGTGGTTGATCACGCGCCAGATCGGCTCCATCTTCGGCACCGCTTCGGTCAGCTCGACCAGTTCAGCGCCAAGCTCAGCGAGGCGCACAAGCGCGGCTTCGAACGCGGCACGCACGTCCTTCGCAACGACCGTGTTGCCGAGCGTCAGCGACCACAAAATGCGCCGTCCCTTGAGGTCGCCCTCGGGACGCGCGGCGGCGACGAAATCCTGCGGCGCGAGCCCGATCGACCAGGGATCGCTGGCATGGGCGCCCGCCATCGCGGTCAGCTGCAGCGCCGTGTCCATCACGGTACGCGACAGCGGCGTCACGTAGGTGTAGTTGCCGAACGCGTCCTGCACCTGGCTGTGCGGCACTGTGCCAAGCGTCTGCTTCAAGCCGACCAGCCCGCAGCAAGCCGCCGGAATGCGCGTCGAGCCGCCGCCGTCGGTCGCGATGCCGATTGGCCCGAGCCCGGCGGCCACCGCCGCGGAAGCACCGCCGCTCGAGCCGCCGCAGCTGCGCGACAGGTCCCAGGGGTTGCAGCTGCGCCCGAAAAGCGGCGCGTCGGTCAGCGCCTTGTGGCCGAACTCGGGCGTGGTCGTCTTGCCGAGCAGGATGCCACCGGCAGCCTTCATGCGCGCGGCGGCAACCGCATCCTCGGCCGGCACGTTGCGCTCGTACACCAGCGAACCGAAGGTGGTGCGTACGCCGGCGGTGTTGACCAGGTCCTTCACCGCATAAGGGACACCGTGCAGCGGACCGAGCGCTGCGCCGTCCATCACCGCCTGCTCGGCCTGCCGCGCGCTCGCGAGTGCCTGCTCGTGACACACGGTGATGAACGCATTGAGCGTCGGCTGCAGCTGGTCGATGCGCTCGAGCACGGTCTTTGTCAGCGCGACGGGCGAAACCTCCTTGCGCGCAACGAGGCGTGCGATGTCGTGTGCTGGACGCTGCCACAGTGCGTCGGTCATCTCATCCCCAGATCGCCCGGCCGGCTTCGACGCAGAGCCTGAGCTTCGCGCGCTCGTCGGCTTCGGTCACCGGATTGCCGCCGATGGTGCTGGCGAAGCCGCACTGCGGGCTGATCGCGAGGCGCGCGGCGTCGACGTATTTGGCCGCCTCGTCGGCGCGGCGCTTGAGAGAATCGACCGATTCGAGTTGCGGCAGCTTCGAGCTCACCAGGCCGAGGACCGCGCCCTTGTTCCGCGGTACGAAGCGCAGCGGCGCGAAGTCGCCCGCGCGCGGCGTGTCGAACTCGAGCAGGAAGTGGTTCACGTTGGCGCGGCCGAAGAGCTTTTCAGCGACCGAGTCATAACCGCCTTCGGACAAGTACATCCCCTTGTAGTTGCCGCGGCACATGTGAATGCCGATCACCATGTCGGCCGGCCGGTTCTTGACCGCTTCGTTGATGGCGTCGACGTAGAGATCGACCAGCTGTTCGGCGTCGATCCGGTCGGCGCTGAGCTTGGCGCGCGCCGCCGGGTCGCAGAGCACGGCGAGCGCGACCTCGTCGAGCTGCAGATAGCGGCAGCCGGCCTCTGCGAGCGCGGCGATCTCCTGCTGATAGACCTTGCCGAGGTCGGCGAAGAACGCCCGCGCGTCCGGGTAGATCGCCGGATCCGCAAAATCGCGATAGCGGTACAGATGCATGGTCGACGGTGCCGGCATGTTGATCTTCGGCGTGGCGCGTGTTTCGGCCTTGAGGAACGTGAATTCGTCGAGGGTGATCGGCACGCTGCGCCCGAGTTTCGCCTCGGCGTAGGGTGCGGTGAACTCGGTCTCGTGGCCGTGCGCGTCGTGAAATTTGAAGTTTGCTTCCCTGACGACGAGGCCCTCGGTCAGGCGGACGAACTTCTCCCAGTAGGAGATCCGGCGAAACTCACCGTCGGTCGCGACCTGCAGTCCGCAATCGGCCTGCAGCCTGACGATGTGGCGGATCGCGTCGTCCTGCGCGGCGCGCAAGCCCTCGTCGGACAGCGGACCCGCGGCGTGTTCGCGGAACGCCTTGCGCAGCGCGGGCGGGCGCAGCAGGCTGCCGATATGGTCGGCGCGGAAGGGCGGGCGGCCGTTCGGAGCAATGCTCATGGCACGGCTGCGCCGCGCGAGCACCGCTCAGGCACCGACCTTCTCTTTCGCGGCCGGCAGGCCGAGCTCGGCGAAGGCGTGCTGGAACGCCGTCTCGGTATCGAGCCCGAGCGCATCGTTGAACTTGTTCCACGCCGCACAAAGCGCAAGGCGCATTGTCAGGTCGACGATCTGGCGCTCCGAAAACTGTTCCTTCAGCTCGGCGAACAATTTGTCGTTCACCTGCTGCGGCACTGCGGCCAGCGCATCGGCGTAGCGCACGACCAGCCACTCCGCCTTCGACCAGAGCTTCGGATCGGACCAGGCGTCGTCCTGCAGCGCCTGCAGCTGGGCTGTCGTCAGCCCTGCGCCGTGCGCGAGCGGCGCGTGGTGCTGCACGCAGTAGCGGCAGGCATTGACGCGCGAGACGACGAGAATGCCGAGCTCGGTCAGCTTGCGGTCGATCGAAGGCTCGGCGGCAAAGGCCTCGTAGACGCCGAACAGCGATCTGAGCAGCGCCGGATTGTGCGCGAGCGCCCTGACCTGGTTGCCGAACAGCGTCGGCCCGGGCAATGTGCTGCCCTGCGAAACCGCGTCGGCACGGTCATAAAGCGGGGCAAGCGACGCGTCGGCCTCACGCTTTTCGAGCAGCCGCACGCGAGTGAGACTCGATTCGGACATGGGGATCTCCGGCTCCGTATCTCCGCGATTGTAGCGGCGCGCGGCCTTAAGCTCATCTTCATCGCTGCTCCGTAGCCTGTGTGCGTCCGGTGAATTCCGGCACGTTCCACATTTCTCAAGGAGAGATACACATGCTGAAACGCACCATCATCGCCGTGCTCGTCGGCGGCGCCCTCACTGCACCCGCGCTCGCCTCGGAGCGCTGCACCGAGCAGCCGAAGTCTCAGTGGCTGTCGCAGGACCAGATCGCCGAACGCCTCAAGGCGCAGGGCATCGAGGTCACGCGGACAGAGACCAAGCGCAGCTGCTACGAAGTCAAGGGCCGGGACCGCGAGGGACGTCGAGTCGAGCTTCACGTCGACCCGGCGACGGCACGCATCGTCAAGCGCGAGACGAAGGACGAACGTTCCTGAGCGCAGCAAGCGAGCCTGGCAGCCGCACCTCGACCCCGAGGCCGCGGCCGTCCAGGCCCGCGCCGAGCGCTACGCCGCCGCCGTGCAGCTCGGCGAGGCGCTTCACGAGGGCCAGACCGATGCCGCTTCCGTGTCCGGTGCCTTCCTCCGGCAGACGAAAGAAACGATCAAACAACCGCCCGCGCGCCTCCGGCGCCACGCCTGGTCCGTCGTCACGCACCGCGATCAACAGTTCCTGCGTCAGCGTCGCTTCGATCACGACCCGGTGCTGCGCGTAGCGCAGCGCGTTGTCGAGCAGGTTGCGCAGGAGCGCGGCGAGCGCATCGGGGTCGATGCGAACCTCGAGTGGTGGCAACCCCGCTTCGATCGATACGCTGCGCGCGGCCGCTGCCGCACTCACATCGTGCAGCACGAGATCCACGATATCGGGCAATGCAATTGGCGTCGCGGTCGACGGATCGAACGAGGCCGCATCGAGGCGCGCCAGCGTCAGCACCGAATCGGCGAGCCGCGCGCAACGATCCGCGGCGGCCATCGTCGCCTCGAGCGCCTGCCGCCGCTCGCCTTCGCTAGGCGCGCGCTGCGCCCACTGCGCCTGCGCGCGAAGCGCGGCGAGCGGCGTGCGCAACTCGTGCGCCACGTCCGCCGTCAGCGTGCGCTCGAGCACCAGTGCCTGCTGAACGCGCCGCTGCAGGCGTTCGATCGCCTGCGCGAGCGGCTCGATCTCGTGCGGCAATTCGCCCGCGGCGATCGCCGTACCCTCGCCCGGCGACAGCGCATCGATCCGCCGCACGGCGCGCTCGATCGGGTGCACGGCGCGGCCCGACACCCACCACAGCCCCAGCGCAAGCAGCAGCACGAAAGCGACACCGGGCACAGCGAGCTGCATCAGCGCGGCGTGCGCCAGCTCTTCGCGCCGACGCATCGGCTCGCCGACGTGAATCGTGAGGCCCGAACGCGGTTCGAACAGGCTGTAGACGCGCCAGAGAGCGCCGTCGATGCGGTGATCGGCAAGGCCATTCTCGCCTGCGTCGGCGAGCGGCGCCGCCGGTGCGCCCGGCGAATAGACGATGATGCCGCCTGCGCGCGAACGCACCTGGTAGAAAATGTGCTCCGCGTGCGCGTGCTCGACCTGCTCGAGCTCGATCTCCTCGCCCTCGCCTTCATCGAGCTCGTGCGCAGCGAAGGCGAGCACGACGTGCGCCGTCTCGATGAGCGACGCGTCGAACATGACATCCGCCTCGTGGCGCGCCTCCCGCACCAGCCAGGCGGCACCCGCAATCAGCGCAAGCGCCGCAGCGGCGGCAAACAGCGCCAGCAACCGATTGCGCAGCGACCAGCCACGCCTCATGCGCGGCCGATACGGTAGCCGAAGCCACGCACGGTCTCGATGATTGACCGGCTGAGCTTGCGGCGCAGGTTGTAGACGTGCACTTCGACCGTGTTGCTGTCGACATCCTCGGCAAAGCCATACAGCGCTTCGCGCAACTGCTCGGCCGACAGCGTGTGGCCGGGGCGGTGCGCGAGCGCGCAGAGCACCGCGAACTCGCGCGCCGTCAGCGCGACCGGTGCGCCATCACGCGTTACGCGCTTGGCGGCCAGATCGATGACGACGGCGCCGAGCGAAACGAGCGGCGCGGCTTCGCCGCCTCGGCGGCGCTCGAGCGCCCGCAGGCGGGCGGCGAGCTCGTCGAGGTCCACCGGCTTCACCATGTAGTCGTCGGCGCCGGCGTCGAGCCCGGCGACGCGATCGGCCACGCGGTCGCGCGCCGTGATGATCAGCACGGGAAGCGCACGCAGCCGATCGCGCACGCGCCAGGCGCGCAGAAGCGCCATGCCATCGCGGCGCGGCAAGCCCAGATCGAGCACCGCCGCGTCGTAGGGCGCAGCGGCCGCCGCTGCGTCGGCCGCCACCCCATCGCGCACCCAGTCGACGGCGTGGCCGGCGTGCTTCAGCCCGGCGGCGAGCGCCAAGCCGAGCGGCTCATCGTCTTCGACCAGAAGGACGCGCACAGGAGCTAGTCGTCGTCGTCATCGTCGTCATGATCTCCGCGATCGACCTGGATCGCGGCGGCGATCAGCCCCGGATTGTCGCGCAGACCCGGCGCGCCGAACCCGCCCGCCCAGAATAGCGCAACGGCGGCGAGGAGCATGAGCGCCACGAGCGGACGCTTTGCGCCTGCCGCGTGCTGCGACTCGCCGCGCTTGGTGCCAGTCACCATCGCTCGAACGAGGTTCTCGCGATGCAGGACGCTGCTCACCAGCACCCCCGCAATATGCACGAGCACTAGGAAGAGCGCGGCGCTCGCCAGGCCCTCGTGGGTGTCCTCCATCGCTTCGCCACCGATCTCCATGAGCGTGCCGATGCCCGTCGCCGCCGCTGCCGCGAGGAACCCGAACAGCAGTATCGCGCTCCAACTGCCCAGCGGATTGTGGCCGGCATAGTGCCGCGGTCGGCCCGAGACGAGCGCGCGCAGGTAGTCCGCTACCGCGCGGCGCGACAGAGCGAAACCGCTCCAGCGCGCGTAGCGAGTGCCGGCGACTGCCCAGCACAGCCGGAATGCAAGCAGCCCGGCAATCGTGTAGCCGAACAGCGCGTGCAGTGCGTGATCGCCGTCCAAATCGGCCGTCGCATACGCGCCCAGAAAGGACAGCGCGAGCAGCCAGTGAAAGCTGCGGGTCGGAAGATCCCAGACCAGGATCCTCCCGCGTGCGGCGTTCATGATCCGCTCCCGATTCATGCCTGAGGAGCGACCAGTCTGCGCGACTGTGATGAAGAACCGCTTAAGCGCGCGCCGCTCAGCCGTGCAGGCTGTGGAATTTTTCCATGAGCTGCTCGGGCGTCTCCTGGTAATCCGGATTGACCTCGATGCAGTCTGCCGGGCAGACGAGCTTGCACTGCGGCTCGTCCTCGGCGCCGACGCATTCGGTGCAGCGGAACGGATCGATCACGTAGATCGGGTCGCCGACCGCGATCGCCTCGTTCGGACAGACCGGCTTGCAGGCATCGCAGGCGGTGCAGTTGTCGTTGATCATCAAGGCCATTGTGCAATCTCCTCGTGCTCAGGCCGCGGCGCGCGACTCGAGCTCTTTCAGTTTGCCGTGACGGAAGGCCCCCCAGAGCGCGGCACCGATCGCGCCGGCGAAGATCGAATCCGGGTGGTTGACCGCCGTCAGGCCGGTGATTTTCTCGTTGACCAGTTCTTCCTGCAACGCCGCAAGCAGACCCGCGTCCAGCGCCAGACCGCCGGTCAGCAGCACGGTCCCTTTCGTGATGCCCGTGACCTTGAGCAGCTTGGCGAGGCGCGAGGCCATCGACAGGTGAATGCCCTTCAGGATGTCGGCCGTCGCAATGCCGCGCGAGACCATGTTGATGACGTCTGTTTCGGCGAGCACTGCGCAGATCGAGCTTACCTTTTCCGGATTCTGCGAGGTCTTCGAGAGCGCGCCGATCTCCTCGACCGCGACGCCGAGATAGCGCGAGATGTTCTCCAGGAACTGCCCCGAGCCCGAGGCGCACTGGCTGGTCATCTTGTAGGACAGCACCTTGCCGCGCTCGTCGATGTAGATCGCGCGGCCGTTGAGCGCGCCGACGTCGACCACCGCGCGCGCCTCCGGATTGAGAAATACGCCGCCGCGCGCATGCGTGGTCATCGAGTAGAAGTGGCCGGTGGCGAACTTGACGTTCTCCCCCTCGCCGGTCGTCGCGACATAGGCGATATCGTTCGGCGCGAGCCTGGCTTCCGTCAGCACCTCGTCGTAGCCCTGCTTGGCGAGCTCCATCGGGTCGCGCCGCCGGATGCGCTCGCAGCGCTTGGCCAGCCACTCGGTCTCGCCGTCCTCAGAACGGAACAGTGCCGTCTTCACCGCGCCGGAGCCGATGTCGATGCCGATCGTGTGGATGCTCATGCCGTCTCCCGCTTCTCGATGGCTTTGCCCTCCTCCATCACTGCGCGCCAGGCGAAGGTCGCGCCGCCCAGAGCCCCCGTATAGATCGAGTCGGGGTTGATGTTGAGCGTGACCTTGCCGTAGTTCTCCACGATCAGCTCGTTTAGCGACTTGACCGCTGCCTCGTTCTTGGCGACGCCGCCGGTGAAGGTGAACTCGTTGCGCACACCGCCGGAGCGCGCCAGGATCGACATCGCGCGCAGGATGATGGCGCGGTGCAGCCCGGCCATGATGTCCTCGCGCTTCTCGCCGAGCGACAGCCGGTCCCGCAGCTCGGCGCCGGCGAACACGGTACAGGTCGAATTGATGCGCACGGTCTTGGTCGACTTCATCGCCAGCGGCCCGAGCTCGTGCAGCCCCATGTTCATCTCGTCGGCGATGTAGCCCAGGTAGCGCCCGCAGCCCGCGGCGCAGCGGTCGTTCATCTGGAACGATTCGACGATGCCCTGCGGGTCGACCTGGATTGCCTTGGTGTCCTGGCCGCCGATGTCGAGCACGGTCGCGGTGCCCGGGTACATGACGTGCGCGCCCAGGCCGTGGCACAGAATCTCGGAGCGGATATGCTCCTTCGAGAATGGCAGCCGCGCGCGGCCGTAGCCAGTGCCCACCACGTAAGCCTCCTCGAGCGGCATGTCGAGCACGCCCTGGATCGGCGCGCGCACCGCCTCGCCACGCGCCGCGGTCTCCGGCAGTGCCTCAAAGGTGCGCTTGAGCGCCGCCAGCAAATGCGGCGAGAGCGCGTCGAGGTAGACCCGGTTCTCCACCTCGATGATCGAGCGGTCGAATACGTTGAGCAGGAAGTCGTAGCGCAGGCCAGCGTCCTTCGCCACCTCCTCGCTAAGCGCCAGGTAGCGGCTGCCGGCGATGTCGCGGAAGAAGTCGCTCTTGCGCTTCGCCCCGGGCGCAAAAAGCGCCGGCGCCTCCTTGCGCAGGCGGACGAACACCTGCTCGAGCGCCGTAGCGACAGCCTTCTCCGCCTCGCCGAAGCGCGCCGTGGCGACGCTCTTCGCGCACACCTGCTCGAGGTCGGCGAGCTGCACGAGGAACTGCTCGAGGCGGAAGTCGCGCTCCAGCTGCCCGACGAACGCGTCCAGGCCGCCGTTCAGCGCGCCGCTCGCGCCGAGCGCCTCGCGGAACAGGTGGAATCGCGCCGAGAGCAGCGCCTCCTGCTTGGCGATGGTCGCCGCAGTGTCGTAGTTGGAGCGCGAGTTGGTGATGCCGCGCCCGAGCACGCGTTGCTGCTCGTCGATCACCACTGCTTTGGTGGTGGTCGATCCGAGGTCGATGCCGATGAAGCAGCGCATGGCGGTCCCTTCAGTGCGTTGCGGGAACGACGGGCGGCATGGCCGGGCGCGTGCCGCCGCCGCGCTTCTGCTTCACCATCTGGAAATAGCTCTCCAGCCGGTTCTTGATGTTGGCCGCGGAGAAGTAGCGCGGGTCCACGAGGTCCGACTCGATGAACGCGGCGGGCTTGCCGGTGCGCCTCTCTACCTCCCGCAGGATCAGCAGTTGCCCCGCCGAGAAGCTGTTGCAGCTCTTGATCGAGTTGATCAGCAGGCCGTCGGCCTGGTACTCGTCGAGGTACTTGCAGATCATGTCGATGCGCTGCGGGAAGTTGAGGTTGGTGTAGCAGCCCAGGCAGTACTCGGCAAGGGACTCGAGCGGATGGTCCGGGTCGTGCCGGAAGCCGAAGTCGTACACCCCGCCGACCTTGGCGTAGGTCGAGGCCACCACCACCGCGCCCTCGTCGTAGAACATCTTCCAGAACTCGCGGAAGCTGGTCCAGTTGGGCGGCCCCTCGACCACCAGGCGGTACTTCTCGCCCGGGTGCTCGCCTTCGGGCGTCACCGGGCCCTTGCCCTCGCGGATGCGCTGTTCGATTTCCTGGCGCAGGACACCGTAGAACTTGGTCGCCTCGGGCGTGCCGCGGAACGCGGTGAAGATCGGGCCGATGTAGTACACGGCGCCGAAGTAGCCGTCGATCGGCGAAGGCTTGTGCTTCGCGGACTGCAGCGTCCAGACCAGGTCCTCTTCCGCCTTGGCCGACTCCTTCATGTACTGGCGCAGGCGGTCGATGTCGAACTTGACCCCGGACACCTTCTCAAGCGTAGGGATGACGCTTTCCTTGAGCTGCTTGAGGACGTAGTCGCGCATGTTCTTCGAGATCTTGCCGTCGCCCTGGTAGGGCACGTGCAGCATCACCGTCTCGCAGTCGTACTTCTGGCGGATCAGCTCGAACCACTTCATGAAGGTGAAGCAGCCGGTGTACGAGAGCAGCAGCACGTCGGGCGTGGGCAATGGCTCGCCTGTAGGCCCGACCTGCCCCTGCAGCATCATGCCGAGGTCGGCCTTGACGTAGGTGCACACGTCCTCCGAATGGCCGTCGCGCTCGGCATCCATGATCATCTTGCCGGATTTCTTGCGCATGCCGTTTTGCAGCGCGTTGGTTTCGGGCAGGCTGCGTGCGAAGTCGAAGCACATCAGCAGCTCGTTGAGATTGCCGGGCACGAAGGTCGCCGAGACCTTGCGGTTCATCTCGCGCGCGGTGGCGAGCTCATGATAGTTGCCGTTGATCAGATCCTTTTGCAGCAACATCGAGTCTTCTTTCTGGGCCGGTGGCGGCTTTTTCGCCGTGCCGGTTCCCGGCACGATCTGAATCGGTGTGCTCATGCGGCGCTCCACAGTTTGATCGAGTCGGCGAAAGTGCCCGCCTGCTCGCGGATCGGGGCCATCTGGCCGGTGTTTTCGGAGTACTTGAACGCGGTGTAGGGAATCTTGTGCTGGGCGAGAATCCCCTGCAGCATCGGACGCTCGAGGAGCGCCGGGTCGCAGAACGATGCCGCGGCGAATATCACCCCCTCGGCGCCGCGCTCCCGAATCTGCCTGAGCAGGAACTTGCCCTTGTCTTCCTTCATCTCGTCGTACTTCGACGAGGTCGAGGTCGAGCGGTGCAGGAAGGCCTTCGACAGCGCCTCGAGCGGGTCGCCGGCGACCGGCACTTCGTCGAGCAGCCAGCTCTGGATGAGCTGGAAGTCGTCGTCCACCACGTAGCAGCCGGACATCTCGATCGACTTGATCAGGCTGAGCGGCGGCTGCTCGCAAAACGAGCCGGTGAGCACCACGCGCGCGTTGTCGCGCCGCGGCCGCGTCTCGGCGCGCGCCGCGGCAAGGTACGCGCGCAGCAGCTGCGTGTGCTCCTCGGGCGGCAGGACGCAGCCCGCGCGCAGCACGAGATAGAGCTCGGAGGTCGGCGCCTGCCACGGCTGCTCGGCGCGGTAGGCGTAGAGCTCGCGGACCGCCTTCCGATTCTCGTTGTAAACCGCGATCGAGGCGCGCAGCTGCCCGTCCGTGATCTCCTTGCCGGCCAGCCGGCCGAGATCCGCGCGCAGCTGCTGCATCTCGTGCACATAGAACTCGCCGCCGATGGCGTCGACGTAGTTCTGCGGCAGGTCGAAGTACTTGACGTACTTGTCCTTGAACATGATCTGCCACATGCCCGAGAGATTGCGGATCACGTCGCAGATCGAGGGAAACAGCATGCCGTCGAGGCAGTCGAGCCGTCCGGTCAGCCCCAGCTCGACCGTCGAGCGCGGGATGCGGCAGATGTAGCTCTGGTAGTAGGCGTCGCCCTGGATCACCTCGAGCTGGTCGCCACCACCAAAGATGCCCACCGGCAGCATGCCCGCTGCGTGGATGATCTCGCGCGGCACGTAGATCGGCATGTAGCCGATCGCCTTGCGGCCCGGCTGCGCCGCCTTCCATTCCTTCACGGCATTGAAATTTAGATCTTCGAACAGCTGCTCGCAGCGCGCGACGATATCGGTCAGCTTCATCTCACACCCTCCTCAACGATTCTGCCATTTGGGCGCGCGCTTCTCCAGGAATGCGGCGAGCCCCTCGTTCGCATCGTGCGTTTTCATGAGTTCGTCCAGATACAGCTTTTCGACCTCGCGCAGCCGGCGCTTGACCTCCGGCAGCATCGCGCCGCGCGCGGCGCGCAGCGCATGGCCCAGCGCCGCCTTGCTCTTGCCGGCGAGCTGGGCGTCGAAGTAGTTCAGCGCGGCCGCCGCCGGGTCGTCGGCGATCTCCGCCACCAGCCCCGCGGCCCGCGCCTCGGTCGCGTTCAGCGCGCGGCCCGAGAGCAGCAGGTCTTCCGCCGTCTGCTGGTTGACGCGGTAAGGCAGCAGGCAGGATGCCGCGGGCGCGAACACCGCGAGCGTGATCTCGGGTTGCCCCAGCCGCGCGTTCGGCGCAGCGAAGATCCGGCTCGTCGCGAGCGCCACTTCGAGCCCGCCACCAAGGCACTGCCCCCTCACCGCCGCCAGGATCGGCGCAGGCCACTCGAGCATCTTGACGATCAGTCCGTGCAGCGCCGCGAGCATCGCGGCGCAATTCTGCGGCAGGTGCTCCTCGACGCTCGCGCCGAACGAAAAATTCGGACCATCGGCATCGAGCAGCGCGCCCGTCAAGCCATCGTCGCTGCGGTGCTTGTCGAACGCCGCCGCGAGCGCGCCGATCATCGCCGCGTCGATGATGTTCGCCTTGGGGCGCGCGAGGCGCAGGCGCAGCAGCCGGCCCTCGCGGTCCAGCCAGACCTTCAGCGCATCACTCATGCGGTCTTCTTCGCCTTCGGCTGGATCGCGTCGTGCAAGGGTCCGACCCAGCCATCGCCCGCCGCAAGCTTCTGCCGCAGCAGCACGAAATCGACTTCGCGATCGTCCTTGCCGCCCTCGTTGAACGCGGTAAACCCGGCACGTGCCTCGGTCACCATGTTGAGCGCGAGCCAAGCGCGCGCGTCCTCTTTGTTGCGGTTCCAGGCCTCGAGCTTCGGCTTGCGCAACTCCTCGATCGTCTTGGTCGTGCAGTCGGGAAACGTGAGCAATATCTTGGCGCAGAGCTCTTCGATCTTCGCGTCGAGCATCGAGAGATCAACGCTGCCTTTCGCAAGCAGCGCCTTGCCGGCCTTGAGGGCGTCTCCGGTCTTGGCCTTGCCGAATGCGAGCCGGCCGAATTCGTCATAGACCCGGTCCGTGACCACCAGCGGATTGGCGACGAAGGCGCCGTCGACCTTCAACGCGGGCACGATGTCGCTGATCATGCCCATGTGGTAGGCCTCGTGCGCGGAGAACGGCTCGCACAGGACGCAGGCCACCATCGCGCGCTCCGCGCCGACCACAACCGGCAGGAAATCGGTCGCCCCGCCGATCGGCGCCGAGCCGTGCTTCGGGCCCGCCTGTCCGAAACGCGCGAGGTCCTGGGCGACGGTGAAGTCGCAGGCCATCCCGATCTCCTGGCCGCCGCCGATACGCATGCCGTTCACGCGGCAGATCACCGGCTTGTCGCAGGCGAGGATCGACGACACCATGTCGTTGAACAACCGCATGTACTGGCGGTATTCCTGCGGGTGACCGGCGTAGTACTCGGCATATTCCTTGGTGTTGCCGCCCGTGCAGAACGCCTTGTCGCCGACGCCGGTGAACACGACGCTGGATACGTCGCGCGCGTTCGACGCGGCGCGAAAGGCAAGGATCACGCCTTTCACCATGTCCGTGGTGTACGAGTTGTACTGCCCCGGGTTGTCGAGCCAGATCCAGGCGTTGTACAGGCCCTTGGCCGTCTTGCCTTCCGGCGTCGTCGCTGGGCGCTTCTCGATCTTCAGGCCCGGCACGACGATTTCCGCCAGGTCGTGGTTCTTCAGTTCGCGTGCTGCGGCCATGTCGATGTCCTTTTCTAGAATCGCCGATGCGAAATTTCAGCTTCCCGGAACCAGAACGACGCGCTTGGCAATCCGGCGATGGTGGACCGCCTCGAATACGTCGTTGATGGTGTCGAGCGGTCGCTGCTCGACGAAGGGCTTGACCTTGACCTTGCCCTCGAGCACGAGGTCAAGCGCCGCCGGATAGAGCTCTGGCGGACAGCCCCAGTTGCCGATTGCGCGCGCGTCGAAGGCCATCAGGTTCGACAACCGGATTTCGACGCGCGCCATGGTGAAACCGACGACGCCGAGCGTCGCCCCGTGCACCAGGAGCCCCCAGGCCGTCGTCTGGCCGGCGGCAGTGCCCGAACATTCGAAAATCGCCCATTCGGTGCGCGGCAGGTCGTTCTGTTTGGCGAATTCGAGAATCGCGCCCTTGAGGCTCTTCTGGTCCTGCCCCCTGGCATTCAGCGTCAGCGCCGCGCCGTAGGGACGCATTGCGTCGAGCTTGGCGTCGTCTACGTCGACGGCGACGACCTTGGCGCCGAAGGCGTTTGCAACTTGAACGCAGTATCCCCCGACGCCGCCGACGCCGATCACGACGGCCAGCGCACCCGGCTTGACGCCCACGCGGCGCACCGCCTGGTACGGCGTGGTGAGCGCATCGGCAACGACCGAGACCTCGGCGAGTGCGAGCGCCGCGGCCTCGAGGCGCCGGCTGTCGACTTCGCACAGCCCGCGCGCAGGGACCGTGACGTGGGTGGCGAACCCGCCCTGGATGTCGTTGCCGGGCATCTTCTGGCTCCGGCAGATCGTGCCCAGTCCACGCCGGCAGAGGTCGCATTGACCGCAGGGCAGCACCGCAGGAACGAGCACCGGCTTGCCCAGCCAGGCTTCGGCACCCTCACCCGCCGCAACGACGCGGCCGGAGATCTCGTGTCCCAGCGCGAGCGGCAGCCCATGATTGGTCCGCACGCCGTCGTAGTAGTAGCCGAGATCGGTGTGGCAGACGCCGCAGCCTGCGACCTCGATGGCGACTTCAGCGGCCGCCAGCGGCCCGGCGTCGAAGGCCTCGCGCACCATGGGCGCGCCCGGCGCCGTCATCACCCAACGCGTGGCCGAGATCGTCATGCCTGAGCGCCTCCCGGGGCTCCCGGCCGGGCGCTGCGCCCTCCGGGGCTGGCGCTCCGACCTAAATTGGTATTACAGTACCACATTGCGTATTTAAGCGCCAAGACCGACTGAAAATCAAGACCCGACGCATGGATGACGCGATGAATAACGCAAGCGCTTGCAGGCCCGTTTGATCTGCCTCAAGGAAGCGACGGAGGGTTGGGTCATCGTGCGTTTCGCGGCGCACCACGGAGGACGAAGGTGAATACGACGACATCGAAAACGGACGGCGCCACCAGCGTCTCGCTCGCGCTCGCCGGAAGCGGCGGCGCAGGGGTGATGACCGCCGGCAACATGCTGCTCGAGGCCGCAGCGCAAGCCGGCTACTACGGGCTGATGACGCGGACCAGCGGACCGCAGATCCGCGGCGGCGAGGCCGCCGCCATGCTGCGCCTTGCAACCCATGCGGTCGAAGGGCCGGATGACCGCTTCGATGCCCTGCTCGCAGTCGACTGGCTGAACATCACACGGTTCAGCGCCGAGATTCCGCTCGACGCGGCGAGCCTGCTGATCGGCGACCCGGCGCAGGGCGCTGCGCCCGAGGCGCTGCTCGCAAGCGGTGCGCGCAGCGTGCCGGTCGAGTTCAAGGCGCTCGCCAAAAGCATCAAGGGCGGCTGGCCGAACATGGTCGCGCTCGGCTTGCTCGCCGGGTTCGCCGGCCTTCCCGAGGACGCCGTCAAGGCCGCGATCCAGAAGTCGATGAAGAAGGGCGGCGACGCGCTCGCCGCGAGCATCGCCGCGATGCAGCTTGGCATGTCCGAGGCGCAGAAACTGCCGCAGCGTCTGCCGCTCGCGCCGCCGGGGGGCGGGCGCAGCGGGCGTTGGCTGGTCACCGGGAACCAGGCGGCGGGCTACGGTGCGATCCGCGGCGGGGTGCGCTTCGTCGCAGCCTACCCGATCACCCCGGCGACCGAGTTGCTCGAGTGGATGGCGCCGGCGCTGTCGCGCGTCGGCGGCACGCTGGTGCAGGCCGAAGACGAGCTTGCGTCGATCAACATGATTCTCGGCGCATCCTACGGCGGCGTACCTTCGCTCACCGCCACCTCGGGTCCCGGGCTGTCGCTCATGAGCGAAGCGCTCGGCCTCGGCGTGACCGCCGAGATTCCACTGGTCGTGGTCGATGTCATGCGAACCGGCCCGTCGACGGGAATCGCGACCAAGACCGAGCAGGGCGACGTGAACATCGCGCTCTACGGCTTGCACGGCGACGCACCGCACATCGTCGTCGCGCCAAACTCGATCGGCGACTGCGTTCGCGCGACGCAATGGGCCGTGACGCTCGCCGAAAGTCTGCAGACACCAGCGATCGTGCTGTCGGACCAATTGTTCGGGCAGGCGCGTGCGGTCATCGAGCGTCCGGCCGACCTCGCCTTTACCGGCCGCCGCGCGCTGGCCGAAGCAAACGCAAAAGACTACAAACGCTACCGACTCACCGACTCAGGCGTCTCGCCGATGGCGATTCCCGGCATGCCAGGCATCAGCTATACCGCCGACGGCCTCGAGCATAACGAGCAGGGCACGCCCTCGTCGCAGGCGAGCGACCATCTTGCGCAGCTCGACAAGCGACGGAACAAGCTGACGTCGATCGACTACGGCGACTATTGGGCGGACGTCGAAGGCGACGGCGAGCTCGCGGTCATCACCTTCGGCTCATGCACCGGACCCGTGCGCGAAGCGTTCGCGCGCGCAAAGAGCGACGGCCTGTCCGCACGACTGATCTCGCTACGGCTGCTCTCGCCGGTGCAGCCCGAGCGGCTTGCCGCGGCGCTGGCCGGCGTCAAGCGCGCGCTCGTCGTCGAGCAGAATCACGGCGCGCAGTTCCTGCGCTATCTGCGCGCCGAATACGACATCGCCGCGCAGCTGACCAGCTTTCATCGTCCGGGGCCGCTGCCGTTCCGCCCGGAGGAAGTTCATCGCCGTCTCGTCGACTGGAGCCGCTCATGACCGCTGTCGCCACCGTGGCGTACTCGCCGCAGTCCTACAAGTCCGAGGTCAAGCCGGTGTGGTGCCCAGGCTGCGGCGACTACTCGGTGCTCTCGGCCGTGACCAAGGCGCTCGCCAAGCTCGAACTGCCGCCGGAGCAGGTTGCCGTGGTCTCGGGGATCGGCTGCTCGTCACGCATTCCCGCGTATACCCGCTGCTACGGCTTTCACGGGGTACATGGCCGTGCGCTCGCCGCGGCGACCGGCCTCAAAGTTGCCCGACCGGATCTGACGGTGATCGCAGCGGGCGGCGACGGCGACGGCTATTCGATCGGCGGCAACCACTTCCTCCATGCCTGCCGGCGCAACGTCGACATGACCTACATCGTCATGGACAACCGCGTCTACGGCATGACCAAGGGCCAGCCCTCGCCGACGACCGAACCCGACTGGGATTCCAAGCTGTCGCCGCACGGCACGGGATTGCGCGAATTCCATCCGCTGGTCATTGCGCTGGCCTCGGGGGCCAACTTCATCGCGCGCGCTTTCGCGGGAGACCCGAACGGCTGCGCCGACCTCATCGTGCAGGCGATCCGTACACCCGGGTTTTCGTTTGTCGAGGTGCTCTCGCCCTGCGTGACCTTTCGCCCGGAGCAGCGCGACTGGAAGACGATGGCGCATCCGGCTTCGGTCGCGCCGACCGATGACCCGGCGCGCGCCGCGCGCCGTCTCATGACGGACGACGGCTTCAACATCGGCACCCTCTACGCCGGAAACCGCGTTCCCTACCGGCCCGCGGAGGCGCGTCGCGTCTCGCCCGCCGACCTCGAAAAGGAGTTTGCGCTATGACCGCGAAGCAGGCGAAAGCAACCCGCTCGACGCCGCGGGCGAAGCGCCGGACGCCGTCAGCGAAGCGCGCGCGCCCGCAGGCAGGCGGCCTGGCGGATTTCATGCGCCAGGCCTACGCGATGGAGCTGGAGGCCTCGACGCGCTACGCGGAGTTCGCCGACGAAATGGAGATCGCCAACAACCGCGAAGTCGCCGAGCTGTTCCGCAAGCTCTCCGGCATCGAGAAGCTGCACGCCAGCAAGATCGTCGAGCAGATGGGCTGGAAGACGCCGCCGACCGACCTCGAGCCGTTTCGCTGGGAAGGCCTGGAAGGCGCAGAGACCGGCGAACACAACGACTTGCACTACCTCATGCGGCCGTATCATGCGCTTCAGATCGCGCTGCGCAACGAGGAGCGCGCAGCGCGATTTTTCGAGCGCGTCGCGCGCCGCGACCTGCCACCCGCGGTGCTCGAAGCGGCACGGGAAATGGCCGAGGAGGAGCGCGAGCACGTCGAGCTTGTGAAGGCCTGGATGGCGCGCGTGCCGAGACCGGAAAAGGATTGGGACGTCGATCTCGATCCACCCAATTTCAACGACTGATGCACAAGCAAGGAGGCGCTAACATGAACATCCTGCATCCCAAGGCTTGGGCACCCGCGGTCGGCTACGCCAACGGCATCGCGGTCTCGGGCGGCACTCTGGTGTTCATTGCGGGCCAGGTCGGCTGGGACGCCGAGCAGAAATTTCATTCCGAAGATCTCGCGCCGCAGTTCGAGCAAGCGCTGAAGAACGTGCTCGCCGTGCTCGCGGAAGCCGGCGGCCGGCCCGAGCATATCTGCCGGATCACCGCGTTCTGTTGCGACAAGCCGGCCTATCTGGCCGCGCGTAAGGACCTTGGCCGGACCTGGAAGGGTCTCATGGGCAAGCACTTTCCCTGCATGAGCATGATCTTCGTCTCCGACCTGCTCGACAGCCCGGCCAAGATCGAGCTCGAAGCGACCGCCGTCGTACCGTCGTAGCGGCCCGCGCTGTGCGCACACGCGACTTCGGTTATGGTCGCGTTCATGGCGCGCTTCGCGGTCCCGCTCATCGTCCTCGCGCAGCTGTTCGGCACGACGCTTTGGTTCAGCGCCAACGCCGCGGCGGCGTCCCTCGTTCGCGAATGGGGACTTTCAACGGGCGACATCGGGCTGCTCACCAATGCCGTGCAGCTCGGCTTCATCGCCGGTACGTTCGCATTTGCCTTCACCGGGCTCGCGGACCGTTTCCCCGCCAGCCGCATCGTGGCGGCCTGCGCCGTGTTCGGCGCAATCTCGAACGCGGCCTTTGCGCTGCTCGCCACGGGGCTTGTCGACGCCAGCGTCTACCGCTTCCTCACCGGCATCGCGCTGGCGGGCGTCTATCCGCTCGGCATGAAGCTCGTCGTCGGCTGGTCGCCGCAGCGCGCGGGCGAGGTCCTCGGCTGGCTGGTCGGGATGCTCACCATCGGCACCGCACTCCCGCACTTCGTGCGCGCGACCGGCAGCGCCTGGCCATGGAGCCACGTCGTGCTGGCGAGCTCCGCGCTTGCCCTCGTCGGTGCGGCGATCGTGCTCTGGCTCGGAGACGGGCCGCACTTCAGCGTCTCCGGGAAAGTCGCACGGATCCGCTTCGGCGCCGTGCGCGCCGCGTTCCGCATTCCGGCGTTTCGCGCATCGGCGTTCGGCTACTTCGGTCACATGTGGGAGCTGTACGCGTTCTGGACGCTGGCGCCGTTCATGCTTGCGGCAATCGCCGCGCGTGACGCCACCGCGCCGGCGCTCGACGTTCCGCTATGGGCATTCATCATCATCGGCACAGGTGGCATTGGTTGCGTCCTCGGCGGGGCGCTGAGCCGCCGCATCGGCAGCGCGCGCGTCGCCGCCGCGGCGCTCGCCGGCTCGGGCGTCGCCTGCCTCGCCTACCCCCTGCTGCAGGCCCTGCCGGCCGAACTGCTGCTCGGGGTGCTCGTCTTCTGGGGATTCATGGTCGTCGCCGACTCACCGCAGTTCTCCGCCCTGTCGGCGCGCGCCTGCCCGCCTGAGCTCATGGGCTCGGCACTCGCGATCCAGAACAGCATCGGCTTCTTCATTACGGTGCTGGCGATCGGCGCGGCTTCGGCCAGCTTTCCGTCCCTGGGCGCGAAGATCGCGTGGCTGCTGCTGCCCGGCCCGATCGCGGGCCTGATCGGCATCGCGCCACTCGCCCGGGCGGGCGCGCACGCTACTTGAACTTGTAGAACGCGTCGTTCAGGTAGGCGGCGAGATGTTCCTCTTCCTCGCGGCCAAAGCCCGCTTTGTTGGCGTTGTTGCAGCGCTGTACCCAGGCGAGCAGCGACGGCGCGTCCTTGACCTTGCGATTTTCGCGCACGAACGCCTTGGCTACGTTGCCGAACATGCGCACATGACATTCGGCGCATTTGGCTTCAAACAGCTTTGCGCCAGCCTTCGGCTCGCCGAAGGGAAAGGCGTCGTGCTGGGCGGCCGCTGGCGTCATGAGGCCGGCGAGCGCGACGAAGATCAACAGGCGTTTCATGCGTTACTCCCTACTCGACGGTCACGGATTTCGCGAGATTGCGCGGCTTGTCGACGTCGGTGCCGCGCGCGAGCGCGGCATGGTAGGCGAGCAGCTGCAGCGGCACCACGTGCAGGATCGGCGAGAGCAGTCCCGCATGATCCGACAGGGTGATCACATTGACGCCCTCGGACGACTCGATTCCGGAATTCTGATCGGCGAAGACAAACAGCTCGCCACCGCGGGCGCGCACTTCCTGCAGGTTGGATTTCAGCTTCTCGAGCAGCGCATCGCCCGGCGCAATCGCCACCACCGGCATGTCGCGATCGACCAGCGCGAGCGGCCCGTGCTTGAGCTCGCCCGCGGCATACGCCTCGGCGTGGATGTACGAGAGCTCCTTCAGCTTGAGCGCCCCCTCCATGGCGATCGGGTAGTGTACGCCACGGCCGAGAAACAGCGCGTGCTGCTTCGCGGCGAAGCGCTCTGCCCAACGCGCCACCGCCGCCTCGACCGACAGCACCCGCTGCAGCGCGGCCGGAAGGTGGCGCAGCGACGCGAGATGGCGTCGTTCATCCTCGGCCGCGAGCCGTCCTTTGAGCTTCCCGAGCACGAGCGCCAGCAGACAAAGCGCGCCGAGCTGGGTGGTAAATGCCTTGGTCGAGGCGACGCCGATCTCGGGCCCCGCGCGCGTCAGGAAGCGCAGCCGCGAGGCGCGCAGCAGCGAGCTTTCCGGCACATTGCAGATCGTGAGCGTGCGCCCGCAGCCGAGCGCCTTGGCGTATTCGAGCGCGGCGAGGGTGTCGGCAGTTTCGCCCGACTGCGAAACTGCCACGACGAGCGTCTGCGGATCGAGAACGACGTCGCGGTAGCGGAACTCGCTCGCGATGTCCACCCGCACGGGGATGCGCGCAAGAGTTTCGATCCAGTAGGCCGCGACCAGGCCGGCGTGAAAGCTCGTGCCGCAAGCCACGATCTGCACCAGTGGCGCGTCGCGCAGCAGTCCCTCCGCCTCAGCACCGAACAGCCCGGGCTGGATGGACGATACGGCACCCACGATCTCGAGCGTATTGGCCAGCGCGCCGGGCTGCTCGAAGATCTCTTTCTGCATGTAGTGCTGGTACGGGCCGAGGTCGACCGCATCGGCGTTCAGCTCGGAGAGATGTACCGCGCGCTCGGCCGGTCGGCCACCGGCGTCGAGAATCCGCACGCCGTCGGTGCGGATTTCGGCACAGTCGCCCTCCTCGAGGTAGACGATCCTGCGCGTCACCTGCACCAGCGCGGAGACGTCGGAGGCGGCGAAATTCTCGCCGTCGCCGAGCCCCAGGAGCAGAGGCGCGCCCTTGCGCGCCAGCACGACCGCGCCCGGGTCATCCGCCGACAGCAATGCAATCGCGAACGCGCCCTGCAGCTCCGCGACCGCCTTCACCGCCGCGCCGAGGAGGTCCGCGCTGTTCGCGCGATGGTGCGAAACGAGGTGCCCGATCACCTCGGTGTCCGTCTCGGACAGGAACGCAAAGCCCGCATCCTTGAGACGTGCGCGCAGCGCCGCGTGGTTCTCGATGATTCCGTTGTGCACGACCGCGAGCGCACCCGAGACATGCGGGTGCGCGTTGGCCTCGGTCGGCGCGCCATGCGTCGCCCAGCGGGTATGCGCGATGCCGGTGGCGCTGTGCACGCCCTGCGCCTGGATCCGCGCGGCCAGCTCCGCCACACGCCCCGCAGCGCGCACCCGCTCGAGCGCGGGCTGCGCAGCGCCGTTCAGCACCGCCACGCCAGCCGAGTCGTAGCCGCGGTATTCGAGCCGTCTCAGCCCTTCGACGAGAATCGGAACGATGTCGCGTCCGGCGGCGGCGCCGACGATGCCGCACATTGCGCTATTTCTTGCGCGGCGGCTTCCAGCCGCGCACCGTGACCTGCCTCGCCCGCGCCACCGTGAGCTGGTCCGGCGGCGTGTCCTTGCTGATGGTCGAGCCCGCGCCGATATAGGAGCCGCGTGCCAGCGTCACCGGCGCGACCAGCGTCGTGTCCGAGCCGACGAAGCATTCGTCGCCGATCACCGTGCGGTGCTTGGCAGCACCGTCGTAGTTGCAGGTGATCGTTCCGGCACCGATGTTGACGCCACTGCCAACCTCCGCGTCACCGACGTAACTCAGGTGGTTCGCTTTCGAGCGCGCCCCGAGCCGGCTCGCCTTGATCTCGACGAAGTTGCCGACGTGCACCTCCTCGGCGAGCGCAGCCCCCGGCCGCAGGCGCGCGTAGGGACCGACCCGGCAGCGCGCACCGATCTGCGCTTCCTCGAGATGCGAAAACGCATGCACCTCGGTGTCCGCCGCGATCGTGACGTTGCGCAGCACACAGTTCGGCCCGATGCGCACCCGGTCACCAAGAGACACCTTGCCTTCGAACACGCAATTGACGTCGATCGACACTTCATGCCCGCAGCGCAAATCACCGCGCACGTCGATCCGCCACAGATCCGCAAGCGACACGCCCGCCTCGAGCAGGCGCTTCGCAGCCGCATTCTGAAACGCGCGCTCGACGAGCGCCAGCTCGTAGCGCGAATTGACGCCCCACACCTCCCAGACGTCCTTTGGCTGGCGCGTGGCGACCGTGACGCCTTCGGCGACCGCGCGTTGCACGACGTCGGTCAGGTAGTACTCCTGCTGCGCGTTGCGGTTCTTCACGCTCGCGAGCCACGCGGTCAGCCGCGCCGCTTGCGCAACGAGGAAGCCGACGTTGACTTCGCGCAAGGCGCGCTCCTCGGCGCTCGCATCCTTTTCTTCGACAATGCGCGTGACGCGCCCCTGCGCGTCCCGGACGATGCGCCCGTAGCCGGACGGATCCGACAACTCGGCGCTCAGCATGGCGAGCCCGGTATCCTTGGCCTCGATGAGCGCGCGCAGCGTCTCCGCGCGGATCAGGGGCACGTCGCCATAGAGCACGAGCACATCGTCGCGCGGCTTGACGCTCGGCAGCGCCTGGACGAGTGCGTGACCCGTGCCAAGTTGCTCGGCCTGCTCGATCCAGGTGATGTCCATCGCCGCGAACGCCGCACGCACCACGTCGCCGCCATGGCCATGCACGACGATGATGCGTCCCGGCGCGAGCGACCGCGCGGTCTCCAGCACATGCGCAAGCATCGGGCGCCCGGCGACCCTGTGCAGGACCTTGGGCAGCGCGGAATGCATCCGCTTGCCCTGCCCTGCGGCGAGCACGACGATGTCAAGCGACATGAAAAATGGCGGGCAACGGTCGCAGTTTCATTGGACGGAGGGCGCGACGAATTCTAGCTGATCGATGCCGCGCTCGCGGCAAACCAGCGTGGCTAGCCGGTCACGCGATACGCCGCTACGGGCTGGCTGTAGCCCTTGAGCTCGAACGGTCCGGCGTCGACGACCTGAAACGCCCCGTCAATGGCTGCCATCGTCTTGCGGTCGATCAACACCTGGCCGCCCGCGGCCTCGGCGCACAGGCGCGCGGCGAGATTGGTCGCATTGCCGATCGCCGCGTAGTCCCAGCGCCCTTCGAAGCCGATCGCGCCGCAGGTCGCGTAGCCCTGCGCAATGCCGACGCCGAGCGCGAGCGTGTAGCCACGCTTCGCCCACTTGGCGGCGATGGGCTCGAAGGCCCGCTGCATCTCGAGCGACATCTTTACGGCTTCCTCGGCGGGTCTTTCCATCGGTAGCGGGTCGTTGAAAAAGATCATCATGCCGTCGCCTGCAAAGCGCTCGAGGGTGCCGCCATGCGCGAGTACGAGCTTGCCCATCGCCGCGTGGTATTCGCGCAGCAGCTCCATGACCTCCTCGGGCTCGGCGCTGTCGATGAACGCAGTGAATCCGCGCAGATCGAGAAAAACCACGTTGACCTCCCGCCGGTGCGTCTTCAGCAGGTCCTCGCCGCCGCCCGCGAGAATCGCTTCGCCGAGCTGCGGCGAGAAAAAGTTCTTCAGCCGCCCGAGGCGCTCGAGCTGCGTCAGCTGCTCCTGCACGCGCGCTTCAAGCATCGCGTTCCACTCGGCAAGCTTGTCGGCCTGCTGCTTGACCTCGTCCTGCAGCGACTTCACGCGCAGCAGGGATTTCACCCGCGCGAACAGCTCCTGCTGGTTGATCGGTTTCTGCAGGAAGTCGTCGGCCCCCGCCTCCATGCCCTTGACCCGCTCCTGGTTCGGGTCGAGCGAGGTGACGAGCACGACGGGAAGCAGCGCCGTGACCGGATTCGCCCGGATCGTGCGGCACACGTCGTAGCCCGACAGGCCCGGCATCATGACGTCGAGCAGCACGATATCCGGATGCTCGGAAGTCACCTTGGCGAGCCCTTCGTTGCCATTCGGCGCGGTCGCGACCGCGTAGCCCTTGACCGACAGCAGATCGGCGAGCAGCTTCACGTTCGCCGGCGTGTCGTCGATGATCAGAACCTTGTGGCTCACCCGCCCTCCGTCAGCCGCCGCACCGTCTCGAGGAATTCCTTCAGGTTGATCGGCTTCGACAGGAAGGCGTCGAACCCTGCCTGCGCAATCTGCGAGCGGTCGGTCGGCGTCACCGAGGCAGTCAGCGCGGCGACCGGGATGCTCTCGGTCTGGGTATCGCTGCGGAGCACCTTCAGCGCCTCGATTCCGCTGATCCCCGGCAGCTGGATATCCATCAGGACGAGATCGGGGCGCTGCTCCTTGGCAATGCGCACGCCGTCCTCGCCGGTCACCGCCTCGAGCGTCGAATAGCCCTTCGCCTGCAGCACGTCGCGGGCGAGCTTCATGTTCTTATCATTGTCTTCGACAATCAGGACTACGCTCATGGCGCCTCCTTTGCCTGCATCAGGGGAAGTGTAAACGCGAAGGTCGAACCCTCGCCCGGCGCGCTCTCCAGCCAGATGCGCCCGCCATGCAGCTCGACGATGCGCTTGGTGAGCGCAAGGCCGAGCCCCGTACCCTCGGCCTTCTTGGTGTAGTCGCGCCCGACCTGCGTGAACTCGTCGAACACCGCGGCCTGGTCCTCCGCTGCGATGCCGATTCCGGTGTCGCGCACGGCCACCTCGACGCAGTCGGTATCCAGCGTCGCGCGCACCGAGATGCTTCCGCCATCGGGCGTGAATTTGACCGCGTTGGAAAGAAGGTTGAGCACAACCTGCTTGACCTTGCGCTCGTCCGCGCGCACCGCATTGACCTGCGGGTCGACATCGAGCGAGAGCGTAATGCCATGATTGTGGGCGCGCTCGCGCACCAGCGTCATGGCGCTCGACAGCGTATCGGGCACGTTGACGTCGGACAGGTCGAGCTCCATTCGTCCGGCCTCGATCTTCGACAGATCGAGGATCTCGTTGATGAGCGAGAGCAGGTGCTTGCCCGACGAATGAATATCCTGGAGGTAGTCGAGCTGCTTTTCGTTCACTTCGCCGAACATCTTTTCGATCAGCACTTCCGAGAAGCCGATGATCGCGTTGAGCGGGGTACGCAGCTCGTGCGACATGTTCGCGAGGAAGTCCGACTTATGCTTGTTGGCGACCTCGAGCTGATGGCTCTTTTCCTCGATTTCGTGGAACAGGCGCGCATTCTGGATCGCGATCACCGCCTGGTCGGCGAAGGTGCGCAGAAGCGCAATCTCCTTTTCGGAGAACGGGCCGACGAAACTCCGGCCAACATGGATCGCGCCGATTCCCTTCCCTTCCCAAAGCATGGGTGCGAAAAGCTGTGATCTGCTGCCTGTGATCGCGGAGCCGCGCCTTGCATACTCCGGCACCGAAGCCGCTTGCGTGTCCGGGAAATGCAATACCCTGCGTTCCAGGATCGCCAGGCCGGATCCGGACTCGGGGCTCAGAGGCACGGGGAAGTGGCGCTCCAGTTCCGCCTTTGTCGGTCCTGCGTAGGCCCCTAGGTGAACGGCGCCGTCGTCGCCGACGACGTTGATACCGACGTCGTTGCCCTGGAACAGTCGATGGCAGCTCGCGAGGATCTTGTCGAACACCGGCTGCGTGTTCGCGACCGAACCGCTGATGACCTCGAGGACTTCGGCCGATGCCTTCTGATGCTCGAGCGCCTCCTTGGTTTCGTTGAACAGGCGCACGTTCTCGATCGCGATCGCCGCCTGCTCGGCGAAGGTCTCCAGCAGCCGCACCTGGCGCTCTGGCGTCTTGCCGGGCGTCGGCCAGCCGAAAGCCACGGCGCCGAGCACCCTGTTGCCATGCTTGATCGGTACGCCCACCATGCGCCGCCAGCCTCCGGCCACGGCAACGCGGTGGTCGTACTCCGGATCGGAAAGGGCGTCTTCTTGGCGCTGCAGCTGCCCGGAGAGAATCGTCCGGCCGCTCATCAGGTTCAGACTGGGCGGTGCCGGGTAGTCGTTCTTCATTTCCTCGATTACCGAGGGCGTCCAGTTGCGGTACGCGACGAGATGAACCTGGCCGTTCTCATAGCGGAACACGGCCGTCAGCGGTCCGTCGCAGAGGCGCGAGGCACTGTCGAGTATTGCCTCGAACACCGGCGCCACGTCGCTCGGCGATGCCGAGATCGCGCGCAGGATCTCGGCCGTCGCAGTCTGCTGCTCGAGCGTCTCCTGGAGCTCCTGCGTGCGTTCCTCGACTTTGCGCTCGAGCCCCGCGTAAGACGCAGCAAGCTTGCTGGCCATCTCGTTGAAGCGCTCGCCGAGCGCCTCGAGTTCGTCACCGCTGCGCACCTCGATACGCCGCCCGAGGTCGCCGGCGCCGAGCGCATCGGCACCCGCCTGCAGCGCGCGGATCGGCTCGACCATCCGGCGCGCGAAGACGAACCCGGCGATCATCGAAAGGAGCAGTCCCGCGACGAGCAGGGCGCCGGTGCGCATCAGCGAGGCGTACAGCGGCTGGTAGGCCTCGTCAGCAGACTGTTCGACGAACACGGTCCAGCCAAGCGTCTCGATGCGCGAATATGCGGTCAATACGGATTTCCCCGACGAATCGCGCGCTTCGCTGACGCGAAGCGGGCCGTCACCGCCACGGCTCTTGCCGTGCGACAGCGCCGCGCGAACCTGTGGCAGAGCCGACAAGTCGGTCTTCTGCAGCACGAGACTGATGTCGGGATGCGCGATCAGGCGGCCCTGGCGATCGACCACGTAGGCGAAGCCCGTCTTGCCGACGCGAATGCTCCTAATCACCTCCCACATGAATTTCAGGTTGACGTCGACTGCAGTAATGCCGGTGACCGGAGGCGCCGCGCGTACGGCGATCGTCATGTACGGCTCGGTTTCCTTGCGGAAATTCACCGGGCTGAAGTAGGTCCGCTCCTTGATCGCGACTTTGAAGCGCGGGTCATCGCGAAGATCCTTGCCGCTGCCGTACACCGATCTCTGCAGCCGCGACTCGAGCACCTGCTCCCGGCCCTGCGCATCGATATAGGTCGCCTCGGTGATGTCCTTCACCTGGCGCAGGAGCTTCAGATAGTCCCAGCGCCGTGCTTCGATCGGGTCACCGCCCGACGTGACCTGCGGCAACAGGGTCCAACCAATCTGGTGCTCGATGTTGTCGACGTAATTCTCGATGCGAATGGAAGCCGAAACTGCGTGCTGGCGCTCCACCGCGAGAAGCCCGGCGCGCGTTTCGACGTAGGTGAAATACATGCTGGCCAGCCCGCTTACCAGCAGCGCGCCACCGACCAGGGCGACGACCAGCGCCACATACTTGCGGGAAATGCTGCCGCGCTTTTTCATTCGATCGTGCGATCGGCGAGCAGCAGCAAGTCGGGCGGCAGCGTGAGCCCGAGCCGTCGCGCAGTACCCAAATTCAACGTCAGCTCGATCTTCGTGGCCCGCTCGACCGGGAGCTCCGCAGGATTCGCGCCCTTCAGGATGCGATCGACATAAAAAGCGCTGCGGCGGAACATCGTCGGGACGTCCGGGGCGTAGCTGAGCAAGCCGCCCGCCTCCGTCATGAATGACCAGCCGGAGATTACCGGCACCCGGTGGCGAAGTCCAAACTCGGCAACCGCAGTCCGGTTATTGGCCACGACGCCGGCCGTGAAGCTTACGTAGATCGCATCGTTCTTGCTGCGTCCGAACCGCCCGAAGATCGCGTTCAGATCGGCCTGCGTCTCGATCGGCATGGACTCGGTCGCGACGCCGAGCCGCGCGGCGGCGGCCTGCGCTGCCGCCGACTCGATCTGACCGTTGCGGTTCTTCCGATCCCACAGGAACGCAATGCGCTTCACGCCGGGAACCGCGAGCTTCAGATACTCGATGCGCTTCGAAGCGAGCTCGCTGGAGATGAACGTCGTGCCGGTGGCGTTGCGCCCGGGACGGGCGAGCGACTCGACCGCGCCGAATCCCACCGGGTCGCCCACCGCGAGAAAGACAATCGGCACCGTGCGCGTCAGCTTGAGCGCGACGAGTGTCGTGAGCGCGCCCGGCGTGGCGAGCACATCGACCTTCGCACGCAGCAGTTCCTGGCACATCGGCTGCAGAAAGTCCGGTTCGTTTTCGGCGGAGCGATAGACGATCTCGATCGACTTTCCCGGCACGCGCCCGTACTCGCGCAGGCCGTCGAGGAACGCCTGCCGTTCGCGCGAAGGTCGTTCGGTGATCGACTGCAGGGAAAGATAGCCGAGCCTCGGAAGGGTGTGCGACGCGCCTCGCGTCACGGCGGGCGTCGCGAGCGCAGCAAGCAGGGCCGCAAGCGCATCACGCCGATTCATCCCGACCCCTTCCCGGCGGCGCTCACGCCGGGCGGCAGACGAGCCGGGCCGATACTACGCGCCGGTGCAAAACAGCGTGATCGCGGCGGCGGCGGCAACTACCCAGGTGGGTACTGTCATTGCAACCAGCGTCAGCGCGTCTTGTACGTCCATCGTCATGCTCCTCGTGCGTGAACGATGGCATCAAGATAGGCCCTGCGCAGCACAGCAATGAGCGAACCACGTCGCAGGATTGGACGGGAATATGCACATCTATTGTTGCATCGCAGCAGCGGTGCGTCGCAGCAATGTGCATTTGATCACGCTCTCACCAGTGAAGCGGCGGTTTGCGGTGCAACACGATGCCCTCGCGCGACTGCGTGACGTAGCCCCCGGTGGTGAGGTCTTTGAGAATCCTGCTCACCATTTCGCGCGAGGCGCCCACGCGGTTGGCGATCTCTTGCTGCGTGAGTCGCTCGCCGATCACCAGCACCCCCTCGCGCTCCTCCGCGAGATCGAGCAGCAGCCGCGCAACGCGTCCGTAGACGTCCATCAGGGCGAGGCTCTTCACGTTGTCGGTAAGCGCACGCACGCGCGCAATCAGCTTTTCGATGAGGCTGAACGCGAAGGCCGGATTGTTTTGGACGAATTCGCGAAACGCGTCCTTCGGCACGACGAGCAGCTGGCAGGGCTCGAGCGTGATGACCGACGCCGAGCGCGGACCGGCGTCGAGCGCCAATTCGCCGAAATACTCGCCGGGGCCATGGGTGCCGAGTACCACCTCATGACCGTCTTCGTCGCTTACGAATACCTTGACGCGCCCCTCCAGCACGATGAAAAGGCCATCGGTGCTGTCGCCCTCGCTGACGATGATCGTATTCTTGGCGTGCCGACGCGCGATCCCGCGCGTACCGATCAGCGCGAGCTCCGCGTTGCTGAGGCGAAACAGGCGCGGGCTGGCGTGCGCAGCCATCGGACGCTTAGCGCGGCAGCTCGGAAGACCCCATGAGGAACTCGTCGACCGCCCGGGCACACTGGCGGCCCTCGCGGATCGCCCAGACAACGAGCGACTGCCCACGACGCAGATCGCCCGCGGCGAATACCTTGGGCGCAGACGTGGCGTAGCAGCCTTCGCCCTCGGTCGTCGCCTTCGCGTTGCCGCGCGGGTCCTTGTCGACGCCAAACGCGTCGAGCATGCTCTGCACCGGCGACACGAATCCCATCGCGAGCAGCACCAGGTCCGCGGGCAAGGTGAACGCCGAGCCCGGGATCTCGCTCATCTTGCCGTCCTTCCATTCCAGCCGCACGACCTTCAGCGCGGTGACACGTCCCTTCTCGCCGATGAACGCCTTGGTGGCCACCGACCAGTCGCGTGCCACGCCCTCTTCGTGCGACGACGAGGTGCGCAGCCGCGTCGGCCAGTAGGGCCACACCGGGTTGCACTCGGGGTCCGGCGGCATCGGCAACAGCTCGAACTGGGTGACCGACTTCGCGCGGTGCCGGTTCGACGTCCCGACGCAGTCCGAGCCGGTATCACCGCCACCGATGACGACGACGTGCTTGTCGGTCGCCCATAGGTCTGCCACGCCCTTGTCCCCGGCAACGCGCCGGTTCTGCAGCGGCAGGAAATCCATCGCGAAGTGAATGCCGTCCAGCGCGCGCCCCGGGATCGGCAGATCGCGCGGCTGCTCGGCGCCGCCGGCGAGCACCACGGCATCGAATTCGTCGACGATCGTCGCCGGATCGAGCACCACGGCATCCGGGTTGCCTGCGCCGACCGGCGCCCGGCCCACCATGTGGTTCGTCCTGATCACCACGCCCTCGGCCTGCATTTGCGCGAGACGTCGGTCGATCAGCCATTTCTCGAGCTTGAAATCCGGAATGCCGTAGCGCAGCAGCCCGCCGGGGCGGTCGTTCTTCTCGAATACGACCGCCTCATGCCCTGCGCGCGCCAACTGCTGGGCGCAGGCCAGTCCCGCCGGTCCCGAGCCGACGACCGCCACCCGCTTGCCGGAGTTGTGCGCGGCCGGCTGCGGCGCCACCCATCCCTGTTCCCAAGCCTTGTCGATGATCGCATGCTCGATCGACTTGATGCCCACGGGGTCGTCATTGATGCGCAGGACGCAGGCTTCCTCGCAGGGCGCCGGACAAATGCGCCCGGTGAACTCTGGAAAATTGTTGGTCGAGTGCAGCGTTTCGATCGCCTGCCGCCAGTCCTGACGAAAGACCAGGTCGTTGAAGTCGGGAATGATGTTGTTCACCGGGCAGCCCGACATGCAGAACGGTGTGCCGCAATCCATGCAGCGCGCCCCCTGCAGCTTCGCCTCGTCGTCGCTCAGGTGAAGGACGAACTCCCGGTAGTGCTTCTTGCGCTCCTCGACCGGCTCGGCGGCCTCGGCAAGACGCTGGTACTCGAGAAATCCGGTGACTTTGCCCATTTACGCCGCTGCCTTGCGGTGGGCGGCAAGCTCGCCGAGCGCGCGCCGATACTCCTTCGGAAACACCTTGACGAACTTCGCCCGCGCCTCGGGCCAGGCATCGAGCAAGGCCTGCGCCCGACGGCTGCCCGTGTAGCGCGCGTGGTTTTCGATCATGCGCCTGAGGGTCACCTCGTCGGCGTCGCCAAGATGCCACAGGTCGCGCGGCAGCTTCGCCTGCTGCTCGGACTCGGAGAGCACCGGCTCGAGATCGACCATCGCGGTATTGCAGTAACGCCTGAACTCGCCGTCGCCGTCGAACACGTAGGCAATGCCGCCCGACATGCCTGCGGCGAAGTTGCGCCCCGCGGCGCCAAGGACTGCGACCGTGCCGCCGGTCATGTATTCGCAGCCGTGATCGCCGACGCCCTCGACGACCGCCAGCGCGCCCGAGTTGCGCACCGCAAAGCGCTCGCCCGCCACGCCGCGGAAATAGGCCTCGCCGGCAATTGCCCCGTAAAGCACGACGTTGCCGGTGATGATATTTTCGGTCGGCTCGCCGCGGAACTTGGGCGAGGGCTGGACCGAAATCCGCCCGCCCGACAGACCCTTGGCACAGTAGTCGTTCGTGTCGCCAATCAGATCCAGCGTGATCCCTCGCGCGAGGAAGGCGCCAAAGCTCTGGCCGGCCGACCCGGCGAATCGCACGTGGATCGTGTTCTCCGGCAAACCGTCGTGGCCGAACCGCTTGGCCACTTCGTGCGAGAGCATGGTGCCGACCGTGCGATTGATGTTGCGAATCGGCATCTCGATCGACACCGGCTCGTTGCGCTCGAGCGCAGGCTGGGCGAGCTCGATCAGGCGCCGGTCGAGTGCCTTGTCGAGCCCGTGATCCTGGGTCTCCCGATGGTAACGCGCGACTTCGGCCGGCATGTCCGGCATGTGGAAGATTCTCGAGAAATCGAGCCCCTTCGCCTTCCAGTGCGACACGCCCTTGCGCGTATCGAGCAGGTCGCTCCTGCCGATCAGCTCATCGAAGCGGCGTACGCCGAGCTGCGCCATCAACTCGCGCACCTCTTCGGCAACGAAGAAGAAATAGTTGACCACGTAATCCGGCTTGCCGCTGAACTTGCGCCGCAGCACCGGATCCTGCGTCGCCACGCCCACCGGGCAGGTGTTGAGATGGCATTTGCGCATCATGATGCAGCCTTCGACCACGAGAGGCGCGGTGGCAAAACCGAACTGGTCTGCGCCGAGGATCGCGCCAATGACGACGTCACGCCCGGTCTTGATCTGGCCATCGACCTGCACCTCGATACGGCCGCGCAGCTGATTCAGCACCAGCGTCTGCTGCGTCTCGGCCAGCCCGAGCTCCCAGGGCGTTCCGGCGTGCTTGATCGACGACAGTGGCGAAGCGCCCGTGCCGCCGTCGTGGCCGGCGATCGTCACGTGATCCGACTTCGCTTTCGACACGCCCGCCGCGACGGTGCCGACGCCGACCTCGGACACCAGCTTGACGCTGATCGACGCTTCGGGGTTCGCATTTTTCAGATCGTGAATCAGCTGCGCGAGATCCTCGATCGAATAAATGTCGTGATGTGGTGGCGGGCTGATCAGCTCGACGCCCGGCGTCGAAAAGCGCAGTTCCGCGATGTACTCGGAGACCTTGCGGCCGGGCAGCTGCCCGCCTTCGCCCGGCTTTGCGCCCTGCGCCATCTTGATCTGGATCTGCTCGGCGCTCGACAGGTACTCGGCGGTCACGCCGAAGCGCCCGGACGCCACCTGCTTGATCTTCGATTTCAGGACATCGCCTTCGCGCAGCTCGATGTCGGTCTCGACGCGTCCGGCCCCGAGGCGCGTGCGGAGCGTTTCGCCGGTCTGCACCGGCGCGAAGCGCCGCCGGTCTTCGCCGCCTTCGCCGGTATTCGATTTGCCGCCAATGCGGTTCATCGCAATCGCCAGCGTGGTGTGCGCCTCGGTCGAGATCGAACCGAGCGACATGGCCCCCGTCGCGAAGCGCTTGACGATCTCCTTGGCCGGCTCCACCTCCTCGATCGGCACAGGCGTGCGCTCGCCGAAGCGGAATTCGAACAGGCCGCGCAAAGTCATGAGGCGCTGTGCCTGATCGTTGATGATCTTTGCGTAATCCTTGTACGTCGCATAGCTGTTGCCACGCGTCGATTGCTGAAGCTTCGCGATCGCGTCCGGCGTCCACATGTGTGCCTCGCCGCGCACCCGCCAGGCGTACTCGCCGCCCGCGTCGAGGGCATGCGCCAGCACCGGATCGTCCCCGAATGCCGTGTGGTGCGCGCGGAGCGCTTCCTCGGCGAGCTCGAATACGCCGACGCCTTCGACCGTGGACGCGGTACCGGTGAAGTACTTGTCGACCAGCGCCTTCTGTAGGCCCACCGCTTCGAAGATCTGCGCCCCGGTATAGGACATGTAGGTCGAGATGCCCATCTTCGACATCACCTTGCGCAGGCCCTTGCCGATCGCCTTGACGAAATTCTTGACCGCCTTGCTCGCCGCGACGCTGTCGTCCGGATGCATGGCGAGCACGGTCTCGATCGCCAGATAGGGGTGCACCGCTTCCGCGCCGTAGCCGCCGAGCAGCGCGAAGTGATGTACTTCGCGCGCGCTGCCGGTCTCGACCACGAGTCCGCTCGTGGTGCGCAAGCCTTTGTTCACCAGGTGCTGATGCACGGCCGAGAGCGCGAGCAGCGCCGGGATCGCCACGCGATCGGCGTCTACCAGGCGATCCGAGATCACGATGATCGCGTAGCTCGCCCGTGCCGCGTCCTCCGCCTGCGCGCACAGCGAGGCGAGGCGCGCCTCGATCGCCTCCTTGCCCCAGGCGACGGGATAGGTGATGTCCAGCTCGCAGCACTTGAACTTGCCGTTCGTATAGCGCTCGATATGCCGGATCTTCTCCATCTCGTAGAAATCGAGCACCGGCTGCGAGACTTCGAGCCGCAGGGGCGGATTCATCTCGTCGATGCCGAGCAGGTTCGGCTTCGGGCCGATGAAGCTCACCAGGCTCATCACGAGCTCTTCGCGGATCGGGTCGATCGGCGGGTTCGTGACCTGTGCGAACAGCTGCTTGAAGTACTGGTAGAGGTTCTTGTTCCTGTCCGAAAGCACCGCGAGCGGCGAATCGTTGCCCATCGATCCCGTCGGCTCCTCGCCGTTCTCGGCCATCGGCGTCAGCAGGAACTTGACGTCCTCCTGCGTGTAGCCGAAGGCCTGCTGCCGATCGAGCAGCGCCACCGGGCTTTTCAGCGGCGGCGTCTTCTCGCTTTCGACCTCATCGAGCTTGACGCGGATGCGCTCGATCCACTCCGCGTAGGGCCGCCCGCTGGCGAGCGCATCCTTCAGCGTCTTGTCATCGACGATGCGGCCCCTTTCCAGATCGACAAGAAACATCTTGCCCGGCTGCAGGCGCCATTTCTTGACGATGTTCTCCTCGGGCACCGGCAGGCAACCGCATTCCGAGCCCATGATGACCAGGTCGCCGTCGGTCACGATGTAGCGCGAGGGTCGCAGGCCGTTGCGATCCAGCGTCGCGCCGATCTGCTTGCCGTCGGTGAAGGCGATCGACGCCGGGCCGTCCCAAGGCTCCATCATGGCCGCGTGGTACTCATAGAACGCGCGCCGGCTCGGATCCATCAGCGCGTGGTTTTCCCAGGCCTCGGGGATCATCATCATGACGGCGTGCGCAGCCGAGTAGCCGCCCATCACGAGCATCTCGAACGCGTTGTCGAAGCACGCGGAGTCCGACTGGCCGTCATAGATCAGCGGCCAGATCTTGCTTAGGTCGTCGCCCAGCGCCGGGCTCGAGATCGCGCCCTGGCGCGCGCGGATCCAGTTGACGTTGCCACGCACCGTATTGATCTCGCCGTTGTGCGCGATCATGCGGAAAGGGTGCGCCAGATCCCAAGACGGAAAGGTGTTGGTCGAGAAGCGCTGGTGCACCAGCGCGAGCGCAGACTCGACGCGCGGGTCCCTCAGATCGAGGTAGTACTCGCCAACCTGGCTTGCCAGCAGCATGCCCTTATAGACGATCGTGCGCGCCGACATCGACGGCACGTAGTACTCCTTGCCGTGCGCGAGCCTAAGCGCCTGGATCGCGTGCGCGGCGACCTTGCGGATGATGAACAGCTTGCGCTCGAGCGCGTCGGTCACCATCACTCGGGCGCCGCGACCGATGAACACCTGGCGAATGACCGGCTCGACCGCGCGCGCCGCATCGGCAATGTCGCGGTTGTCGACCGGGACGTCGCGCCAGCCGAGCAGCACCTGCCCCTCGTCCTTGATCGCCCGTTCGATCTCGTACTCGCAGGCGAGGCGCGAGGCGGGCTCACGCGGCAGAAAGACGAGGCCCACCCCGTATTGCCCGGGCTTGGGCAAGCTCACGCCCTGTTTGGCCATCTCCTCGCGGAAAAGCCGGTCGGGAATCTGAATGAGGATGCCCGCGCCGTCGCCCAGCTTCGGGTCGAAGCCGGTCGCTCCGCGGTGCGTCAGGTTGCGCAGCACGGTAAGGCCCTGGCCGACGATCGAATGCGATTTCCGCCCCTTGATGTGCGCGACGAAGCCGACGCCGCAGGCGTCGTGCTCCAGGCTCGGGTGGTACAGGCCTTGTGCCGCTGGCGGGAGTCGCTTTTCCATGTCTAACACATTGAAATAAAAGGCTTTATGTAAATTCTTGCCGCTCCGCACAAAAGTACGGGGCGAACCGCCAAATATACGCGTGGGCCCCTGTGCTTACAAGGGCTTGGGGGGCCAAGCGCGCTACTGCGCCGCAGCAGGCGCGGGGCTGCAGCGGCCGATGGCGGCGTGCACTGCAGCCGGCCCGAGGTCGTCGCGCAGGACCGCGCGTCCAATCGCCTCGAGGGTGACGAAACGCAGCTTGCCCGCCGCCGCCTTCTTGTCGATTGCCATGAGCTCGAGATAACGCTCGGGCGCCAGCCCGGGGCCGGCGATCGGCAGCCCGGCCCGCGCCAACAGCGCACGCAGGCGCGCGAGCGCCGATGCATCGAGCGTGCCGGCATCCGCCGAGAGCTCGGCGGCCATCACCATGCCCGCCGCCACCGCTTCGCCGTGCAGCCAGGATCCATACCCCACGCCCGCCTCGATCGCGTGGCCGAACGTGTGTCCAAAGTTGAGGATCGTGCGCAGGCCGGATTCGCGTTCGTCCGCGGCGACGACCTGTGCCTTCAGCTCGCAGCTGCGCAGCACCGCGTGGGTCAGCGCCTGCGGGTCACCCGCGAGCAGCGGCTCCAGTTGCGCCTCGAGCCACTCGAAAAACGCCGCATCGAGCACCAGCCCGTGCTTGATGACTTCGGCCAACCCGGCGCGCAGCTCGCGCGGTGGCAAGGTGCCCAGTGCGCTCACGTCGGCGATCACGGCGAGCGGCTGGTGAAACGCGCCGATCATGTTCTTCCCCAGCGGGTGATTGATTCCGGTCTTGCCGCCTACCGACGAATCGACCTGGGCGAGCAGCGTCGTCGGTACCTGGACAAAAGGGATGCCGCGCTGGTACACGGCTGCCGCAAAGCCCGCGAGATCGCCGATCACGCCGCCACCGAGGGCGACGACGATGCTGCGCCGGTCGCAGCGCGCCTCGAGCATTGCGCCGATGACCGCGTCGAGCGTTTCCCAGCGCTTCGCCTGCTCGCCGTCCTCGACCGTGATCTCCACCACCCGTGCCCCGCTCGCAACAAGCGCGTCGCGCAGGCGCTTGAGGTACAGCGGCGCGACCACCGCATTGGTGACGATCGCCGCCGTCCGTCCGGCCAGATGCGGCGCATAGAGCGTCGCATCGCCGAGTATGCCGGCACCGACATGGATCGGGTAGGCCCGCTCGCCGAGCGCTACGCGGAGGCTCTGCACTGTTCCTCCACGCGCGCGAGCAGCGTGCGCGACAGGGCGCGCGCGCTCTGCGCTCCGGTTTCGACGATCAGATCGGCGATCTCGCGATACAGCGGATCGCGCACCGCGTAGAGCTCGCGCAGCCGGCCGAGGGGGTCCTCGGTGGCAAGCAGCGGCCGGTTGCGATCGCTGCGCACCCGTCGGTAGAGCGCCTCGGGAGGCGCATGCAGGTAGATCACCGTCCCGCGCGCGGCCAGCCGGCTGCGATTCTCGGCGCGCAGCACCGCGCCCCCGCCGGTGGCGAGCACGACCCCCTCCTGCGTGGTGAATTCCTCGATCGCGCGCGCTTCGCGCTCGCGAAATCCGGCCTCGCCTTCGATCTCGAAGATCACCGGAATGCCCACGCCGCAGCGCGCTTCGATCTCGTGGTCCGAATCGATGAAGCGCCGCTCGAGCCGACGCGCAAGCAATCGGCCGGCAGTCGTCTTGCCGGCGCCCATCATGCCGACCAGAAAGATGTTGGCGTGCCGTCCCACGGCGGACATTTTACGCGGCAGGCGCAGTGCCGCGGCGCGGCAGGCTGGCCAAACGAGAAAGGGGGCTTGCGCCCCCTTTTCCCCTTGCGTCTCGACGGAGCGCCAGGCGCCCCGCGTGCACCGCGATCAGCGTACGGTCAGCCGCTCGTTGACGATGCGGGGCGTAATGAACACCAGCAACTCGGATTTCTGGGTGTTCGTCGTATTGTTCTTGAACAGCCAGCCGACGTAGGGCAGCGAGCCGAAGAACGGAATCTGCGTCGTGTCGGTGCGGTCCTGCTGCTCGAAGATGCCGCCGATCACCACCGTGCCCCCGTTTTCCACCAGCACCTCGGTCTTCACGTGCTTCGTGCTGATCTGAACACCCGCCGGCGTGACCTGCCCTGGCGCGTCCTTGTTCACATCGAGCGTCATGATGACGTTGCCATCCGGGGTGATCTGCGGCTTAACTTTGAGCGACAGGGTGGCCGACCGGAACGAGACCGCGGTCGCGCCCGAGGAGGTGGCCTGCTGGTACGGGATCTCCGTACCCTGCTCGATCACCGCCTCGACCTGGTCGGCGGTCAGCACGCGCGGGCTGGAGACGATCTTGCCTCTGCCGTCGGCTTCCAACGCGGAGATCTCGAGGTTGAGGAACTTGGTCATCGCCTGGTTGAACAGCAGGAACGCAAACGTACCCGCGTTGAACGTGTTCAGGCCGGCGGCCGGCAGGTTTACGTTGAGCGCATCGGCCGGGTAGTTCGTCGTACCCCCCTGGCCGGTCGCGGCACCAGCGCTGTTGATGTTGGTGTAAGCGGAGCCACGCACCGTCGACTGGCCGGTGGTGATTCCAAATCCATTGCCGCTGGTATTGTTATAGCCGAGGCGCACGCCCAGGTTGCGGCTGAACGAATCGTCAGCCTCGACGATGCGCGCCTCGATCATCACCTGGCGCACCGCGATATCGATCTTGGCGATCAGCTTGCGCACCTCCTCAAGCCGGCTCGGCACGTCCTGCACGAACAGCGTGTTGGTCCGATTGTCGACCACCGCGCTGCCGCGCTTGGACAGCATGCGCTGCGATTTGTCCGAAAGGAGCTTCTGGACGTCCGATGCCTTCTGATAGTTCAGCACGAAGGACTCGGTGCGCGTCTGCTCGAGCTCGGTGATCTGCTGCGCCGACTCGAGCGCGAGCTTCTCGCGCGTCGCGAGCTCGTCGCGCGGCGCGATCCAGATCACGTTGCCGTTACGCCGCTTGTCGAGGCCACGGGTCTGCAGGATGATGTCGAGCGCCTGATCCCAGGGCACGTCCTTCAGTCGCAGCGTGATGTTTCCGGTCACCGTGTCGCTGGTGATGATGTTCAGATCCGTGAAGTCCGCGATGACGTTCAGGACCGCGCGAACCTCGACGTTCTGGAAGTTGAGCGAGAGCTTCTCGCCCGTGTAGACACCCTTTTTCGCCTGTCCGCTTTCGTCCGGCGCCACCGGCTTCACTTCCACGACGAACTGCGATTCGGACTGATAGGCGTTGTGCTCCCACTGGCCGCGCGGTGAGATGATCAGACGCACGTTCTCGCCCTGCTGGAGGGCGCTTACGGTCTGCACGGGCGTCGCAAAATCGACGACGTTGAGGCGACGGCGCAAATTCTCGGGCAACTGGGTCTTGAGCAAGTCGACCACCAGGTTCTGGCCCTGCTGACGAATGTCGATGCCGGTCGAGGGGTCGGACAAATCGACCACGATCCGGCCTTCGCCGTTGGGACCGCGGCGGAAATCGATGTCGCGGACCGCGTGCACCGCTTCCGCGGCACCGCCCGCGAAGTGCGCGACCTTGTCGTCCGGCACCGCCGCCGATGATGCCGGCGCCGACAGCGTGACGAGCAGGCTGTTTCCTTCGACGCTCGCCTCGTGGGCTACCGGGCGGCGCAGGTTGAGGACCAGCCGGGTGCGTCCCGCGCCCTGGACCACGTTCATGCTGCGCAGTTCACCCTGGCCGATGTCCTGGCTCGAGCGCCCGAGTGCGTTGACGGTGCCCGGAAAGTCGAAGGCGATGCGTGCAGGGTTGGCCACCGAAAAATTGGGCGGTACCGAATCGAGCGGAGACTTCGTCGTGATGCGCACGACCACCCTGCCCCCCTGCTCGGTGACGTCAAACGCGTCGATGCTGTTGGCCTGCGCGGCCGCGACACCAATGCCCGCGAGCCACAATGCAAGCGTATAAAGTGCGGTTCGCATGTTCATCTGGCGCTTCCCCCTTCCTGCAATTGCAGGGCACTGGTTCGTTCGTTCCATTCGCCGCTGCCGTCTTGGACCAGCTCCTTGAGCTCGATCTGGCCCTCGTTGATTGCCACAATGACGCCGAAGTTCTGGCCCATGTAGTTTCCGGTTTTCACCCGATACAGGTTCTGCCCCGCCTTCACCAGCCCAAAGGTCTCCTTGGCCTGGGTGATCGTGCCGACCATCTGAATGGACTCCAGCGGGAAGGCTTCCAGCGGCTCCTTCGGTCGATCGAAATCAGGCTTTTTGCCGCCGCCGGCGTCCGGCCCACCCGCTTCGGCAACGATGATGCGATCGGGCCGGAAGGGATCGATCTCCGCCTCAGCGGTATAGGGGGCTGACTCATAGGTCTTCACCGCGGGCAGCGGATCGACGCGCCCGCGCAGATCCTTGGTGAGCTGCTGCAGCTCTTGCTTCAAGTCACTATGCTGGTCGCCGCCACATGCGGCGAGAAGGCTGGCACAGGCCAGCACGAGCAGCCATCTCATCGCCGGTTTCCTTTCCGCGCCGCCTGCTGCGCCCTGCGCTGCGCCGCGATTTCCTCTTCGTCGAGGTAGCGGAAGGTTCGCGCGGTCGCTTCCATCGCGAGGCTGCCATCCTTATGTGCCTTGATGTGTACGTCGTTCAACGTCACGATCCGCGGCAGCGCGCCGACGTCCGCGGCGAACGCGCCCATGTCGTGGTAGTTGCCGACCACCTTCACCTGGATCGGCAGCTCCGCATAGAACTCCTTCTGAATTTCCCTGCCCGCCGGCTTGAACAGGTCGAACTGCAATCCACGGCCAAGACCGGCCTGGTTGATATCGACCAGCAGCGCATCCATTTGCGACTTGTTCGGCAGCTGCCGCAGCAGCGCACCGAACTGCGTATCGATCTCACGCAGCTGCTGCTTGTGCAGGTCGAGGTTGACCGCCTGCCGTTTCTTCGCGACGTAGGACTGCTTGAGCCGCACCTCCTCGCCGCGACCACCGTCGATCGCCTCGAGTTGACCCTGCCAGTCGAGGAAATAGCCCGCCACCGGCACTGCCACGAGAATCGCCAGCAGCACGACAACCTTCGGGATGATCGGCCAGGTGCCGGGATCCTGCCAGTTGAGCCGCCTGAAATCCTCGACGATCTCGTTGAAGTTAAGCGCCATGACTTACCCCTTCTTCGCCGCAGGCTTCGCGCCCTTGGTCCCCTTCGCGCCGCCGTCTTTTGCTTCTTCTTTTTCGGCACGCTTGACCGAGAGGTCAAGCTCGAACTGTGACACGCGCCGGTTGCCCAGGGTGGCCGCCTTGACCTCGACCAGGCCCGGGTTTTCCAGCCACGGTGAGGCCTCGATGTTGCGCATCAGCGTCGACACGCGAGCGTTCGATTGCGCATACCCCTCGAGCTTCACGTTCAGGCCCTTTTGGGTCACCGACTTCAGATAGACCCCTTCGGGCATCTGGCGCACGAGTTCGTCGAGCAGGTGCACGGTCTGCGCGCGGTCGGTCTGCAGCGTCTCGATGATCTTCTTGCGCTCGAGCAGCGCGGTGATTTCGTCCTTCAGCTTCCTGATCTCGGCGATCTGCTTGTCGAGGCGCGCGATCTCGCCCTTCAGGAACTTGTTGCGCTCGTTCTGCGCATCGATGATCTCGGCAAAGTACAGATGCACCGCGCCGACGATGACCAGACCGACGATCGCGGTGAGCACCGCGGTCGCGGCGAAATGCTGGCGGGCGCGCTTGCGGCGCTCCTCGCGATGCGGCAGCAGGTTGATGCGCGTCGTCATACCGGGTCGAACCTCCGCATGGCGAGTCCGCAGGCGACGATCAGCGACGGCGCATCCGCAATGAGGCGCTTGAGCTGGACCCGCGGCGAGGTCTGCATCGCGACGAACGGATTTGCGACGATCGCGGGCACCTGCGTATGCGTGTTCACGACTTCATCCAGCCCGGGGATGACCGCCGAGCCGCCCGCAAGCAGGATCTGGTCGACGCTGTGGTACTGCGTCGAGCTGAAGAAGAACTGAAGCGCGCGCTGGACCTCCATGGAGAGGTTTTCCATGAACGGCCGCAGCACTTCGGAGTCGAAATCGTCGGGCAGACCGCCGGCGCGCTTCGCGTTCTCGGCTTCTTCCGGGCTCATGCCGTACCGATTGACGATGTCCTGCGTCAGCTGTCCACCGCCGAACGACTGCTCACGCGTGTAGACCGACTGATCATTGCGTATCACGGTGACGTTCATCAGGCTCTGCCCGATGTCCACGACCGCGATGTTCATGTCGCGACCGCCGTTGGGAAGCTGGTTGATGACGATCTCGAGCGCGCTTTGCTGCGCGAAGGATTCGACATCCATCACGGAGGCCTTGAGGCCCGCGGATTCCGCGACCGCGACCCGATCCTCGACCTTCTCCTTGCGTGTGGCGGCGATCAGGACCTCTTCCTCGGCGGCATTGGCCGGCGAGGGGCCAATCGTCTGGAAGTCGAGGTTCACCTCGTCGAGCGCGAACGGGATGTACTGGTTCGCTTCCGCCTCGACTTGGACCTGCATCTCATCATCGCGCAGGCCGGAGGGCACAATGATCTTCTTGGTGATCACCGCCCCGGTCGGCACCGCCATCGCGACATGCTTGGTGCGTGTGCCGAGCCTTTTGTAGGCCCGGTTGACCGACTCGGCGACCGCCTCGAGATTGTTGACGCTGCCATCCACCACAGCATCGCGGGGCAATGGCTCGATCGCGTAGCGGTCAACGCGGTAACCACCCTTGCCCGCCTCGACGATTTCCAGCATCTTCACCGATGAAGAGCTGATGTCGAGCCCGAACAGGGGCGGTGCCTTCGGTGTAAAGAAATCGAATGCCATCGTATTTTTCCTTGCGCACCCGCCTGTTAGGCGCAATACGTAGAAATCGCGTTAGATGCTAGCAACAACTATCCCAAGTGTCTAGCAAATTCCCCGTGCAAAAGTTCACGGTCGTGTTACGTTTGCGCCCTCGCGAAAAACCCTTTCGCGTAGCGCCGGTCTAACCCCTTTGATGTGGCTTCGTTTTTTCCTGGTCTACCCGCTCGTCCTGCTGCTCGGCGCGGGCGTCGCAGGCGGGCTGATGGCCGGCCTGGTGTTCGTCCTTGCCTATCCGAACCTGCCATCGCTTGAAACCCTGACAGATTACCAGCCGAAGATCCCGCTGCGGGTGTACTCGGCCGAGGGCATTCTGATCGGCGAGTTCGGCGAGGAACGCCGCTCGGTGATCACGATCCAGGATGTACCGAAGACCCTGATCGACGCAATCATCGCCGCGGAAGACGAGCGCTTCTACCAGCACGCCGGCATCGACTACGTGGGCGTCCTGCGCGCGGCCTATACCAATCTCGTCTCGGGCGGGCGGCGCCAGGGCGCCAGCACGATCACCATGCAGGTGGCGCGCAACTTCTTCCTGTCGTCGGAGAAGACGCTGACACGCAAGCTTTTCGAGGCGCTGCTCGCCTTCAAGATCGAACATAGCCTGTCCAAGGAACAGATCCTCGAGCTGTACGTCAACCAGATCTACCTCGGTCAGCGCGCCTACGGGTTCGCCGCGGCGGCACGGACCTACTACGGCAAGGCGCTCGGCAGCCTGTCTCTGGCCGAAACAGCGATGCTCGCCGGCCTGCCAAAGGCGCCGTCCAGCTACAACCCTGTTGCGAATCCGCAACGCGCCAAGCAACGGCAGCGCTACGTGCTTCGCCGGATGAGCGAACTCGGCTACATCACGCCCGACCAGTATGCCGAGGCGGTGAAGGCCCCGATCCGCGTCCAGCGGGAAAAAGCGCGTGAATATGCCTTTCCGGCCGACTACGTAGCGGAAATGGTCCGCGCGGCCATCTACGAACAGTATCCGGAGGAGGTGTACACGAAAGGCTTCCGGGTTTACACCACGATCCGCAAGGCGGATCAGGAAGCCGCCTACGCAGCCTTGCGGGACGGCCTGCTCGACTACGACCGTCGCCATCGCTACCGCGGCCCGGAAGGCCGCGCGACACTCGAGGCCGGCGCCAGCGACGAGGCGATCGAGGAGACGCTCGCGGACTACCACGACAGCGACGACATCCGGCCCGCCGTCGTGCTGAGCGCAAATTCGAAGGAAGTCGAGGCGGCGCTGCACGACGGCACGCGCATTCACATTACCGGCGAGGGGCTGCGCTTCGCGGCCCGTGCATTGGACGCCAAGGCGCCTGCGAGCCGGCGCATCGCCCGTGGGGCGATCATCCGCGTACGCCGCGACGAGAAGCGCGCCTGGCACATCACCCAGTTGCCGGATGCGGAAAGCGCGTTCATCGCGATTGACCCGAACGACGGCGCGATCCGCGCGCTGGTCGGCGGCTTCGACTTCAGACGCAACAAGTTCAATCACGTCACGCAGGCCTGGCGGCAGCCCGGCTCCTCGTTCAAGCCCTTCATCTACTCCGCGGCCCTCGAAAAGGGCCTCACGCCCGCCACCGTGATTCCCGACGAGCCGCTCGTCATCGAGGCGGACATCACCGGCAGCCAGCGCTGGGAGCCGAACAACTACGACGGCAAGTTCGAGGGGCCGATGCGACTGCGTCGCGCGCTCGCGAAATCGAAGAACATGGTGTCGATTCGGGTGCTGCAGGCAATCGGTCCCCAGTACGCGCAGGACTACGTGCGGCGCTTCGGCTTCGATGCCGACAAGCACCCGCCTTACCTGACGATGGCGCTCGGCGCAGGCTCGGTCACGCCGCTGCAGGAGGCGCGTGCCTTCGCGGTGTTCGCCAACGGCGGCTACCTCGTGCAGCCCTATTTCATCAAGAAAATCGTCGATGATCGTGGCAACACGCTCGGCGAAGCGCATCCCGCGCGCGCGGGCGACAAGGCGCTGCGCGTCATCGATCCGCGCAACGCCTTCATCATGGACAGCATGCTCAAGGACGTGACCCGTTACGGGACGGCGGCGCGCGTCGCGCGCCTCAAGCGGCATGACCTTGCGGGCAAGACGGGTACGACCAACGAGTTCGTCGACGCCTGGTTTGCCGGCTATCAGCCGAACCTGGTCGCCATCGCCTGGGTGGGCTTCGATCAGCCGAAGTCCCTCGGCCGCAATCAGACCGGCGGCGCGGTCGCGTTGCCGATTTGGCTCGGTTATATGGAAAAGATGCTGAAGAACGTCCCGGAGGTAAAACGCGAGATGCCGCCGGGGATCGTGATCGCCGACGTCGTCGACTTCGTCGATGCGGCGAATCCGAACGATCCGGCGGCCGTCGACCTGAAGATCGTGCCCGAGTTCTTCTACAAGGAGTACGTGCCGCAGGCAGAGGAAGTGCCGCCGACCGAGGACGCAGGAGCCGACTCGATCCAGTCAAGCCCGTCGACTTTTTCGCAGTGAGCGGACCTCAATCCGCCGGCGGCGCTGCGAGCGTCACGGTTTCGCCGCTCTGCTCCGAGAACAGCCGGGACAGCGCCGCGTAGAGCTCGCTGTCGTCGCGCGTATTCCGCCACTGCTTGCCGTCATGGCGAAAATGAAAGCCGCCGGAACGCGCAGCCACCCAGATCTCGCGCGCGGCGCCGTGTCGATTGATGATCATCTTCGAGCCGTCGGCGAACTCGATCTCGAGCACGCCACCCGCCTTGGCCTCGATGTCTGCGTCCACGCCGCTCGCTTCGAACGCCTGTTCGATGCGCGCAAGCTCCGCTTCGGCGAGCGCCTCGAATTCGTTCTCGTCCATTGCGCCATTCCGTCCGTGCTAGCATGCCCATTTTAGTGATTACGCGATGACGCGCACCGTTTCGATCGTCGTTGCCGCGGTCGTTGTCGTGGTCACTGTGGCGGCATGCGGGCAGAAGGGACCCCTTTATCTGCGCGAGAGCCCGCCGCCCGGGGTCAAGCCGCCAAAAGCCAAGCCGTACGAACCGGTGCCCTATCCAAAGGACGCGGCGCGCGACGGGGACCACAGCGAGAGCCGGTAGGCGGTCCATGAGCTTCGCCTATCGCGCCGGCACGCTGCACGCCGAGCAGGTCCCGCTCGAGGACATCGCGCGCACCCACGGCACGCCCTGCTACGTCTACTCCCGCGCCGCGATCGAGCGGGCCTACGACGCCTATGCGACCGCGCTCGCGGGACGCGACGCGCTCCTGTGTTACTCGGTCAAATCGAACTCGAACCTCGCCGTGCTCGATGTACTTGCGCGCAAGGGGGCCGGCTTCGACATCGTGTCCGGCGGCGAGCTGGCGCGGGTGCAAGCCGCCGGCGGCGACCCGGGGAAAACCATGTTTTCCGGGGTCGGCAAGAGCGAGGCCGAGATCGCGCGGGCGATCGAGGCCGGAATCCTCTGCCTCAATCTCGAATCCGAGGCCGAGCTCGAGCGCGTCGCCGCGGTCGCTGCGTCGCTCGGTCGTCGCGCGCCGGTTGCGTTTCGTGTGAACCCCGACGTCGACGCGAAAACACACCCCTATATCTCGACCGGCTTGAAGCAGAACAAGTTCGGCATTGCGCAGGAGGATGCCGAACGGCTCTATCGGCGCGCAGCGTCGCTCTCCGCGCTCGAGGTCGTGGGTATCGGCTGTCACATCGGCTCGCAGCTCACCGAAGCTGCGCCCCTGATCGAGGCGGCGAAGCGGATCGCCGCCTTGGCCGACCGGATCGAGCAGGCCGGAATCCCGCTGGCGCACATCGACGTCGGCGGCGGCATCGGCATCCGCTACCGCGACGAGGCGCTGCCGCCAGTCGGCGAGATCGTCGGCGCCATCGCGGGCGCGCTCGCCGGACGGCGCGAATCGCTGATCATGGACCCCGGGCGGTCGATCGTCGGCAACGCCGGTTTGCTGCTCACCCGTGTCGAATACGTCAAGCCCGGTTCGGTAAAGAACTTCCTGGTCGTCGACGCCGCCATGAACGACCTGCTGCGACCGGCGCTGTACGGCGCCTGGCACGAAGTACGCAGCGTGCGTCAGCCGAGTCCGGGCGCGGGGGGCGTGGTCTACGACGTGGTCGGTCCGGTTTGCGAGTCGGCCGATTGCCTCGCCAAGGACCGCGCTTTGTCGGCGCAAACCGGCGACCTGCTCGCGATCATGTCGGCAGGCGCCTACGGGATGGCGATGAGCTCGAACTACAACTCCCGGCCGCGACCGGCCGAAGTGCTCGTCGACGCCGGCGCCGCACGCCTGGTTCGCGAGCGGGAATCGGTCGACGGATTGTTTGCCCTCGAGCGGCGTCTGGATTGAGAATGCGCGCACGCTGCAGTTGCTTGCCGCGGCTTATTTGAACTTGTGACCGCCCCTCCCGCCCCCCGAGCGCCGACGCACAAACGCCGTTGGCTGCTCGGGGCGATGGTGCTGATCGCCGCCGCCAGCGCGATCGCCATCTCCCTCGGTCCCGTTATCCGGGGCAAGGCGTCGGGCAAGCCAACGCGCAAGCCGGCGGCCCCGCCGCAGGTGATCGTGGCGACCGTCACGACGCAGTCGCTGCCGGTGATTCTCAGCGCAATCGGCAACGTCGAGCCCTACACCTCGGTCGCGATCAAATCGCGCGTCGACGGCCAGGTCGTCGAAGTCAATTTCAAGGAAGGCCAGCAGGTCCACAAGGGCGAAGTGCTGTTCCGGCTCGACGCACGGCCCTTCGAGGCCACGCTGCGCCAGGCTGAAGCCAACCTGGCCCGCGACCTCGCCAGCCGCGAGCGCGCGCGCGCGCAGGAGCGGCGCTACAAGGACCTGCTGGACAAGAACTTCGTCTCGCAGGATGGCTACGCCCAATTCCGCACCAATGCCGAGACCGCCGAGGCGGTGCTCAAGGCGAGCCAGGCGGCGGTCGAGACGGCGCGGATCGCCCTCGATTACTGCACCATCCGCTCGCCGATCGACGGCTACGTCGGCAAGGTGCTGCTGCAGGCGGGCAACCTGGTGAAGGCGAATGACACGGCCTCGCTGGTAGTGATCAATCAGGTGAAACCGATCTACGCCAGCTTCGCGGTGCCCGAGCAGCGCCTCAATGAAGTCCGGCGCTTCATGGCGGGCGGACCGCTCGAGGTGACGGTCGTCGAGCCCGAACGCGAGGCATCCCTCGCCACCGGGCAGCTGGCCTACATCGACAACGCGGTGGACGCGAGCACCGGCACCATCAAGCTGCGGGCGGTGTTCGACAATGCCGACCTCGCGCTGTGGCCCGGGCAGTTCGTCAACGTCCGCTTGAAGCTCTACGAGCAGAAAGACGCGATCGTCGTGCCCTCCGAGGCGGTGCAGACCGGCCCGCAGGGCGAGTACGTATTCGTCATCGGCCCTGAGGCCAAGGCGCAGGTGCGCAAGGTGGCGGTGGCCCGCACGGAGGGCGAGCTGAGCGTCATCGCGAGCGGCCTCGCGCAGGGCGACCGGGTGGTCACGCGCGGCCAGCTTCGCCTGTCGCCCGGCGTGAAGGTCGTGGTGAGCAAAAAGCCCGCGCCGTGAACCTCTCCGAGCCGTTCATTCGTCGCCCGGTGATGACCGTGCTGGTCATGGTCGGCATCCTGCTGTCGGGCATCGTCGGCTATCGGCTGTTGCCGGTGAGCTCGCTGCCGAACGTGGATTTCCCCACCATCCAGGTGCGCGCCGAGCTGCCCGGCGCGAACCCCGAGACGATGGCCTCGGCGGTCGCCACGCCGCTCGAGAAGCAGTTCTCCACCATCGCCGGCATCGACTCGATGTACTCGGTGAGCGGCCAGGGTGTCAGCCAGATCACGCTGCAGTTCAGCCTCGACCGCGACATCGACGCCGCGGCGCAGGACGTGAATTCGGCGATCGCCGCGACCGCGCGCCAGCTGCCCTCGACGATGCCGGCACCGCCTGCCCTGCGCAAGGTGAACCCCGGGGATTTCGCGGTTTTCTACCTCGCGCTCACCTCGGAGACGCTGCCGCTGTCGACGGTCGACGAGTACGCCGAAACCTTCCTCGCCCAGCGCATCTCGACCATCGGCGGCGTGGCGCAGGTGCAGGTCTACGGGCAGCAGAAGTACGCCGTGCGCGCGCAGGTCGACCCGAACGCGCTCGCCTCGCGCAGCGTCGGCATCAACGAGGTGCAGCAGGCGCTGGCGCAGGCCAATGTCAATCTGCCTACGGGCACGCTCTACGGCGAGAACCGCCTGTTCGCGGTGCAGGCCAACGGCCAGCTGTTCGACGCCGCCGCCTTCCGTCCGGTCATTGTCACCTACCGCAACGGCTCGCCGATCCGCCTCGAGCAGCTCGGCCGGGTCGTCGACGGCGTCGAGAACGACAAGGTCGCTGCCTGGTTCAGGGACAAGCGCGGCATCGTGCTTGGGATCTACCGTCAGCCCGGCACGAACACCATCCAGGTCGTCGACGCGGTGAAAAAACTGCTGCCGACGTTTCGCGCCGAGGTGCCTGCGGGCATCAGCATCGAAGTGCTGTTCGATCGCTCGGTCACGATCCGCCAGTCGGTCGAGGAGGTCGAGTTCACGCTGATGCTGGCGCTTGCACTGGTGGTGATGGTGATCTTCATCTTCCTGCGCAACCTGTCGGCCACCGCAATCCCGAGCGTCGCGCTGCCGATGTCGATCGTCGGCACCTTCGCGGTGATGTACGTGCTGGGCTACAGCCTGGACAACATCTCGCTCATGGCACTCACGCTATGCGTCGGCTTCGTCGTCGACGACGCGATCGTCATGCTGGAGAACATCTCGCGCCACATGGAGGCAGGCAAGAACCGCTTCCAGGCCACGCTCGACGGGTCCAGGGAAATCGCGTTTACCATCGTCTCGATGACGATCTCGCTCGCCGCGGTGTTCATCCCGGTGTTCTTCATGGGCGGCATCGTCGGCCGGCTGCTGCACGAGTTTGCGGTGACGATCATCACTGCGGTGCTCATCTCCGGCTTTGTGTCGCTCACGCTGACCCCGATGATGTGCGCGCGCATGCTGAGGCCGCACCACGGCGTGACGCACGGCCGCCTCTACCGGCTTTCCGAGCGCGGCTTCGAGGCGCTGCGCGGGGCCTATCGCGTGTCCCTCGAGTGGTCGCTCGCGCACGCGCGCTTGGTCCTGCTGCTGTTTCTTGCCATCACCGTGGCCACCGGCATCCTGTTCGTGCGCATGCCGAAGGGCTTCCTGCCGACCGAGGACACGGGCCAGATCTTCTGCTTTACCGAAGCGCCGCAGGACATCTCGTTCGAGGCAATGGCCGCGCTGCAGCAGCGGGTCGCCGACATCGTGCGCCGCGATCCGAACGTGCACGGCGTGATGTCGTTCATCGGCGCGAGCGGCTTCAATCCGTCCCTCAACCGCGGACGCATGTTCATCACCCTCAAGCCGCACAACGAGCGCGTCTCGGCAGACGAGGTCATACAGGGTCTGCGGCCAAAGCTCGCGAGCGTGATCGGAATCAAGCCCTTCCTGCAGAACATCCCGACCATCCGCATCGGCCTGCTGACCAAGAGCCCGTATCAGTACACGCTGCGTGCCGCCAGCACCGAGGAGCTGTACCAGTGGGTGCCGATCATCGAGGAGAGACTGAAAACGATCCCGATCCTGATCGACGTGGCGAGCGACCTGCAGATCCACCAGCCGCAGGTACGCGTCGAGATCGACCGCGCCAAGGCCTCTGCGCTCGGCGTGACGGCGCAGCAGATCCAGGTTGCGCTCGGCGCGGCATACGGCTCGCAGCAGGTTTCGACCATCTACACGGCGACCAACCAGTACGCGGTGATCCTCGAGGTCGAGCCGCGCTTCCAGCGCGGACCGGCGGCGCTGCCGCTGCTCTACGTTCGATCGAACAGCGGCGCGCTGGTGCCGCTCAGCGCGCTGGTCAGGCTGTCGTACGGCGTCGGCCCGCTGACGGTCAGCCATCAGGGCCAGCTGCCGTCGGTCACGCTGTCGTTCGATCTCAGGCCGGGCGTGTCGCTCTCGCAGGCGATCGACGCCATCCAGGCCGCAACGCGCGCGCTGCAGGTGCCTGCGACCATCACGGCGAGCTTCTCGGGTACCGCGCAGGCATTCCAGGATTCGCTGCAGGGCATGGGGATCCTGCTGCTGCTCGCAGTCGTCGTCATCTACCTCGTGCTCGGCGTACTGTACGAGAGCTTCATCCATCCGCTGACCATCCTCTCGGGGCTGCCGACCGCGGGCCTGGGCGCGCTGCTGACGCTGCTTGCATTCGGCATCGACCTCAACATGTACGCTTTCGTCGGCATCATCATGCTGGTCGGCATCGTCAAGAAGAACGCGATCATGATGATCGATTTCGCGATCGAGGCGCAGCGCAGGGACGGCAAGCCACCGGCCGAGGCCATCTTCGAGGCCTGCATGACGCGCTTCCGCCCGATCATGATGACGACCATGGCCGCCCTCATGGGCAGCCTGCCGATCGCGTTCGCGTTCGGCGTCGGCGGCCACGCGCGCCAGCCGCTGGGCCTCGCGGTCGTCGGCGGCCTGCTGCTGTCGCAGACCCTGACCTTGTACATCACGCCGGTGATCTACATTTACTTCGAGCACCTTCGACGGAGACTGTCGCCGGCGGCCGCGTTGGAGGCGCATTGAGGCGCTGGCCGGCGGCCGCGATGCACGCAAATCTGCTTTGGTAGACTCGTGCGGTGTCATTGCAAAGAAAAGCGGAATGTTCCGCGGACTGATCGTCGCCCTGTTCGTGCTGTTGCCCGCAGTTGCCATGGCGCAGCAGGCGGTGCGCGCGCCGAGCCGCCTTGAGCGGATCGCCGCCACCGGCCAGTTCGTGGTCGGCCACCGGGAGTCGTCGGTGCCGTTCGCCTATTTCGACCAGGCGCAGCGGCCGGTGGGCTACGCGGTGGACATCGCGCAGCGCGTGTTCGAGGCCGTCAAGGCGCAGCGGGGCCAACCGGAGCTGCGGTTGCGCTTCAACGCGGTCACGGCCAACACGCTTTTGCCCCTGATGGAGACCAAGGTCATCGACATTGAGTGCGGCGTCACGACCCACACGATCGACCGCCAGAAGAATATGGCGTTCTCGGATACCTTCTACGTCGACGCGGTGCGTATTGCGGCACGGGCGGACTCGGGGGTTGCGGGCTTCGGGGACCTCGCTGGCAAGCGGGTGGCCGTGGTCGCCGGCGGCAGGATCGAGGCGCTGGTGAAGCGGCACGCCGCCGAGCGCAAGGTGGCGCTGACGCCAATCCCGGTGCGCAACGAGCTTCGCGGCGTGCAGGCGCTGGAGGACGGCCGGGTCGACGCTTTCGTCGCGGCGGCGGCGGTGCTCCTGGGCCAGATCTCGCGCAGCGCCAATCCCGCCCGATTCAAGGTGGTCGGCGATGCGCTGCTGATCGAACCCTACGCCTGCGTGCTGCCGAAGGCGGATCCTGCGTACAAACAGTTGGTCGACGCGACGCTGACGGCCATGATGCGCAGCGGCGAGATGGCAGAGCTGCACGCGAAATGGTTCGAGGCGCCGATCCCGCCCTATCAGTGGACGCTCAACCTGCCGCTCAACGACGAGACGCGTGCGGCGTTCGCTTCACCCAACGATCGGCCCTTGCAGTAATTCGGCGCTCCGCCCCCTAGAATCCCGTTTCCCGAATCAGCACGGCCGACACCGAGCGCAGCCAGTCGGCCACCAGACTCTCTCGCCGCCCTTCGATCATTGCCGTCACCCGCGCGATGCGGGTCGCCGGCGGCGGCCCCTCGAGGCGCACGCGCACCCGGTAAAGGGCCGCCTGCGGGACGAGCTTTTTGCCTTCCACCGTTTTGATCGGCCCACCGTATACGTCCGCGAGGAGCAGGTCCGGCAGCGCGCTCGCGCGCGCGGTGTCGATTTCGACCACCGCGCCATCGAGCGGGGTCCGCGGGTCACCGGGCAGATACAGGCGAGCGTGGTCGCCTACGGCGATGCGCGTGAGCGCGGCCTCCGGCACGAGGGCTTCAGCAATCCAACTGGCCACGTCCACCAGGATGCCGAGCGGCTGGGTCGGCGCCACCCAGGTGCCGGCGGAAACGTCAGGGTCGACGTCGAGCACCTGCCCGGCGAACGGCGCCTTGATCTCGAGCCGCGCCAGCTCGGCCATTTCTCCCCGCACGGCAGCCAGCTCCCGAGCCAGCTCGCTCGCCAGTCCGGCGCGTTTTTCCTCGCCTTCGCGCACACCGGGCAGCCGCTCGAGCTGGGCCATGAAGGACTCGGCACTGGCGCGGGAAACGCCGGCCCGTCCGCGTATGTCCGGCGAATCCAGGGTGAGCAAACTACCGCCCGCTTGCACCGCGCCGGCACGCGGCGGCTCGGCGATCCGCCCGGGCAGCGGGCTGTAGATCAGCTGCTGACGCTCGGCGCGCAGCACGGCCGGCGCGCTCACGTCCTGCCGCCACGGGATCACCAGCAGCGCGACGACCGCTGCCGCGAGCAGCAGCCAGACGGCGCGCCGTGAACGCGGCATGTCGGCGCGGCGTTCCCACCAGACCTTGAGCTCCGCCGTCACGGGCAGGACCACGAACCAGCCCAGCTCCACCGCCAGCAGCATGACGCCCAGCGCCTTGAAGAAGTAGTGGTAGACGGCCAGCGCGATCGCCACGAACACCGTCAGCCGGTAGATCCAGGTAAAGAAGGCGAACACGATCAGCCAGGCGCGCGTCTGCGGCGCAAAGGCTTCGGGGTACGGATCGCGCAATCCGAGCAGCGCGCGGCGCAGGAATGCGCGCGCCTGCGCGAAGCTGCGCTCGTGGAGGTTGGGCAGATCGACCGCGTCGCACAGCACGAAATAGCCGTCGAAACGCATGAACGGACTGACGTTGATGGTCAGCGTCAGCACCCAGCTGGTGGTCGCGAGGAAGAACAGCCCCTGCCGAAATGCACCGTCGGGTGCCAGGCTCCAGCCCAGCGTGGCGAGCCCCGCCAATGCCAGCTCGGCCGCTACCCCCGCGATGGCGATGGCAAAGCGCTGGCGCCGGTCCGGCAGTTTCCACGACTCGCCGGTGTCGGTGTAGAGCAAAGGCCAGAGCACCATGAAAGCCACGCCCATGTGCCCCACGCGCACGCCGTAACGCGTCGCGGTATAGGCGTGCGCCAGCTCGTGCAGGCATTTGGCGAGCGCCAACGCCCCCGCAAAGCCGATGATCCCGGCGAGCGTGAAGCTGTCGACCAGTGTATGGGTAAACGCGTCCCACTGCCTCGCCGCCAGAACGAGCCCGAGCAGCGTCGCGGCGATCACGAACGCGAGGAAACCGGGCCGGAACACGAAGGCGACGTACGGCAGCGTCGCTTCCAGAAAGCGTGCCGGTCGCAGCAGCGGCACCCGGAAGAACAGATAGTTGCGAAGCAGCCAACGCAGTCGGTCCGGCCGCTGGCGGGCGTAGATCGCGCTGAGCCGCGCCGAGTCCTGTGCGCTGCTGGCGCGCACCAGCTGGTTGCGGGCGAGAAACTCCACCAGAGACGCGACATCGTCGGCGCTGACGGCCAGCGGCGATTCCGCGCTCACCTGCTGCGCCAGCGCATCAGCGTCGCCGGTGTTCCAGCGCGCCAGCAACTCGAACTCGAGCCAACCGATGCGAAAGAAACGGTTGCGCGTCGGATCCTGGATCACCCATGCCGGCGAGCCGTCGCGTTCGGGCGCAGCGGCAAACAGGCGCAGGTCATCGCGCAGCGGCGGCAGGATCACAGTCCGGTCCACTCCCGCAGCGTCGCGAGCGGTCGGCGAAATACGAGATAGGCCAGCGGTCGACGCTCGCCATAGACCTTGGCTGTGCCCTTGAGGCCGATGCGGGCGGTGCCGGCATCGCCCTGGAAGCGTCCGCGGATTCGATAGGCGGCGATGCCATTGGGTGACGGTGTCGCCTGATAGCTGGTCTGGGTCAGCGAGGCCGTCAGCGGCTGCAGCGGCGCCACGTGCAGAAACAGACGGATTTCCGCACCAGGCTCGAGATTGATCGCATCCGCGACCGGCAGCCAGATGAGAACGCCCGCGTCCGCCGGGTCGGCGAGCAGCACGATGCGCTCCCCGGTCTGCACCGGCTTGCCGATCCAGTCGTTGGGGTCGCCGAACACCGCAACGCCAGCGGCCGGCGCGTGCACCTCGACGCGCGCCAGCTGTGCGTCAATGTACGCAAGCTCCGCGTCGCGCTCCCGCACGCGGCCCTGGCGCACCGCCAATTCGGCTCGGCTTTCATCGCTTGCGAATGCCTTTTGCGCTGCCAGGAGGGCATCGGCACGGGCCACCTCCAGCGCCTTCTGCGCCACGTCACGGCGCGATGCGAGCGTCGTGCGATCGAGGGTGAACAGCGCTTGGCCCTTGGTCACCTCTTGGTTCGGCCGCACCTGAAAAGCCTCCACGACGCCGTCCATCGGCGCCGCGACCACCTGCGCCTCCAAGGCGATCACCTCGGCCGGCGCCAGCACGCTCATGCGCACCGGGATCAGAAGGGCCAGCAGCGCCGCGGCCAGCGCCGCCTTGAGCAGCCAGGACGATCGGCGCAGCCTCGCCATCAGGCGGCTCCCCAGCGACTCGCCCCGCATGAGCGCCCATAGGCTGTAGCCGTAGGCCTCATGCACGCGGCCGAACTGGGCAATCACGGCCTCGCTCCAAGGCTCATCGCGGCCGTACACGACGGCGCCGATGCGTTCCCCGTCGGGCCCCGCGAGCGGGACGAACAGCGCGTGAACCGGAAACCATTCATCCCAACCGTCGGCAAACTCGGCCGGCGGGTCGCGTCCCGTGAACGCCCTGGACGCCGGGAACGCTTTCCAGGCATGCGTAGCCAGGCGGGTGATCCAGAGCGTGAAAGGCGAGTCGCCCTCGAGCACCGCAAGGCCAGAGACTGCGGCGAGCATGGGCCGGCCGAGCGCGTCTCGGCGAAAGACCACAGCCTGCCGGTACGGCGCCAGCTGCCAAGTCTCGTTGGCCACGACGAAATCCAGGGAGGCCAGGTCCCGCGCGGCCCGCGCCCGCGCCTCGAGGTGCAGCAGCGCGGCGAGCGGATTCGGCGCCGCGGCGCCCGGCGCGCTCATTGCGGCGGCTTGAAGCGTGCGGTGCCGCTCATTCCGGCCAGAAGCTCGCCGGCGCGCTCCGCAATGCTGCCCTCCAGTTCCACCGATTGACTGGCCGCGTCGACCCGGGCGTTGATGGCGGTGACTTTGGCGGCGTACGTCCGCCCGGTTTCGTCGATGGTCACCTCGAAAGGGGTGCCGGGCTTGAGCCACGCCAGCCACTTGGAGGGCACATTGAGGCGCAACTTGAATGACCCGCGGCTGACAATTTCCACCAGCGCCTGGCCGGGACTGACGCCCTGGTGCGGCTTCACGTGGACCTTGACGGCGCGCCCGGCGAAGGGCGCGCTCACCGTGCACTGCGCTTTCTGAACCCGGGCGAGCTGCAGCTCGCCTCGCGCTTTGTCAACGGCAGCCGCGGCGATCGCGACCTCCACTTGGCCGGCAGACTGGAGACCCTGGAGGCGCAGCTTCGCCTCGTAGTTCTCTCGGGCACCCGCGACCTCGGCCCTGGCGATGCGCTCGCGGGCGGCCTGCTCGTCGCAGTAAAAGTCGACCAGCACCTCGTCCTGAGCGAAGCTGGAGCCCAGCGAAACGTTGACGTTGTGCACGCGGCCTAGCATCGGGCTTGCCAGTGTGGTCTCCAGTTCGGGCGTCAGCAGGACGCGAATTGCGCCAGGGTCCTGGGCCTGCACGGGCGTGACGGCAAAGCCGACCGCAGCGAGCAAAACGAGTGCACGAATCACGCAACCTCCCCGTCGACGTGGCCGATGTTGCGCAGCAATTTCAGGGACCGCAGCGGCCCGGCCGGGAACGGCGTGGCGGTCAATGCCGTGGGCTTGCGCAGCGGCGCTGCGGGCGTCGCCTGCGCCGCGCCCGGGGTCGGCAGGATCACCGCACGCGACAGGGGCGGCACATGGTAGGCCGGTGGATCGAGCACGATTGCGTACTCGCGCACGTAAAGCCTTGATCCCCACTCGAGCTCGACCAGCACGTTGAGAAACAGGGCGGTCATCGGGCGGCGCGTCGTCAGCGCAATGACCGGACTGCCATCACGCCGCTCAATGGACATCTTAGCGCTCCGCAGCGCGGGATCGAAATCGATGCCCGCCCGACGGAATGCCTCGGCCGAAGCGAGCCGGATGGCGATATGGCTTCTGTCGTCGCTGAGCGGCGAGAGGATTTCGATCTCCGCACGCAAGGGCCGACCCAACTTGGAAAAGACCTGCATCTCACCCAGGCCCTCGGAAATGCCCGCCGCGGCGGCGGGTGCCTCGGCGACGATCGCCTCGGGCGCAGGCGCAGGGGCAGCTGCCGTAGCGGGGGCCGCTTCTGGGGCCGGCACGGGCGCGGGCGCCGCGGCGACGCTCGCCTCGGGCGCAGGGGCAGGGGCAGCCGCTGTGGCGGGCGCCGCCTCAGGGGCCGGCGCGGGAGCGGGAGCCGCGGCGGCGGTCGCCTCGGGCGCAGGCGCAGGGGCAGCTGCCGTAGCGGGGACCGCCTCAGGGGTCGGCGCGGGCGCAGTGGCGACCGTCGTCTCGATATCGGGTGCAGGCGCGGCTGCCGCGACGGGCGCCGCCTCAGGGGCCGGCGCGGGCGCGCTTGCCGCAGCGGCGGCCGCTACGGGGGTGGCTGGGCGGACCGTTGCCACAGTGCTTTCCGGCGCGCCCGTGACGACCCGCTCGTCGACGATCAGCCAGCGCTCTCCGTCGCGCACCAGCTCGAGCGTCTTGTGCACGCTGTCGGTGTATGCGTTGGAGCTGTAGTCCTGGCGAAACGTTGCCGCGGCCCGGTCCGCGTCGCGCTGCTGGACCTCAATGTCACTGATGGACACTTGAATACTGCGCGGCCCCGAAATGCGGGCACGGCGCATTTTTTCCCACGCCTTGCGCGACTGCCCGTCCGGCGGATTGAACGCTGGCGCGTAGTACGCGAGGTAGCGATCGACGTCTTGCGCTGCCCAGGCCTGCGCCCAGGCGGTGGCTGCCGCACGTATCGCCGCGTCCTCGGCGGAGGCGCTCGGCGCCGGTTGCGCCGCGGCCGGCGGCGCGCTCGCCTCGAGAACGGGCTGGCCCCTCGGCGATGGTTCTTCGCGCAGCCAGCGGCCCAGGGCGTGCAGCTGCGACACGGTGGCGGCTTCAGCGAAGGCACCCATGGTTGAAGGCCGGAACTGCGTCGCCAGCGAACTGGCGTACTCCGCGCGGCCTGCAAGGGTGCCATCGGCGCGCTCAAGACGGATGTCCCATACCCCTCGGTCAACGCCAGAGCTCACCTTCGCCCGACCAAAGCGCATGTGTAGCGGCCAGGCCTTGGGGTCCGCGGCGTTCACCGTGTAGCCAGCGCGGCGCAGCGCTTCTGTCACGGCGTCCTCGGCCGCAGTCATCAGCGCGGTATTCGCAACGTTCTCGATCTGCACCCGGATTGGCGGTACGGGTCGCTTGACCGACGAGAGCGCGGCAGGGAACGTGTCGCGCTCGGCCTGCTTGATTTCGGCGGCCACCGCCTTGGCCAGCACGTTCACCTCGGCGCTTTCGACCGTCTCCGGCAGGACGTCGATGCCCAACGAGTTGAGGATGCGGCCATAGGCCGCCTGTGCGTTGGCATAGGAAGCGTAGCGCTGGAACTCCGCGATCAGCGCGCGGGCTTCGGCGCGGACCAGTTCCAGCTCGGAATCGACGCGCATCGACAGCGCGACGCGAGCGTATTGGCTGAGCCGCGCGTCCACCTGGGTGGACTGCTCGGCGAGGTCCAGATCGACCAGGGACAGCTCGTAGCGCTGGATCGCCACCCGCACCTGGGTGATGATCGCCATCGACAACGCCACACGCCGCGCGTCGTCTGCGGCGAGCCGCAGCTCGTTGGCCTTCTTCGTTGATGGGTACGCCAGCAGTCGCATCAAGTTGCTGAAGATCTGGATGCCACCGTCGATCCAGGCCTGGTTGTACAGGTACTTGTTCGTGTCGTAGCGGCCCGCGAAATCGAAGCTGATGCCCGGCAGGAGCGAAAGCAGGGCCTTTCGCGTCTCCGCTGCCGAAATGCGCTTGCGGTAATCCTCCTCGCGCAGCTCGGGCCGGTTTTCCAGCGCCACGTCCTCCAACTCGCCGATGTTGCGCGGTGGCTGCGGCAGTTCCGGCTCCTGCTGATCCGCCAAGATGAAGTCCGTACCCGGTGTGACGTTCATCAGCGCCGCCAGCTCGCGCTTGGAGAACTCCAGCTCCTGGCGGCGGATGTTGAGCAGGGTGGTGGCCTCGAGCAGCTCGCGCTGATAGGTCAGGGCCAGCACCGGCGGCAGCAGGCCCTGGTCCTCGGCTTGGCGCGACATCTTCAGCGCCGCCTTCACGCGCGCCAGCAGATCATCGGCTTTCTTGGCCAGGCGCTGGGCGCCGATGGCACGCCAGTAGGCGCTGCGGGTATCCTGGACGATGTTCTGAATGACGCGCCGCCGGCGTTCCTCCGAGATCAGCGTCTCGTCGGCGAGTTGCTTGGCACGGTAGTACGAGACGCCGAAATCCAGCAGATTCCAGGAAAACTCCGCGTTGGCCAGCCAGCGGTTGCGCTCCTGCGACGTCGACGGCGACAAGGTCTGCTGGCCGTTGATGATGCTCACGCTGGTGCCGCCGGAATCGTTGCTGCGCGTGGCGTAGCCCGCCGACGCGACCACCTTCGGCAGCATGTCGTAGCGCGACACCTCCCATAGCCCGGTTGCCAGGGCGCGCTCCATCAGCTTGAGACGGTAGTCGAGGTTGTACTTGAGCGCGCGCGCGATCGCGGTATTGAGGTCGATCGGGCCAGCGATTGGTTCCTGCTCCGCGTAGAGCAGGTACTGATCTGCAGCGGAGCGCTTGCGCACGTCCTCGCTCTTGAGCGGCTCGGGCCTGACGGCACAGCCGGCGACGACGAGGGCGCAGACGACAGCAACAAAAGTAATGAATGCCTTGGACGTCCTCGTCCTATCGAGCATGTGGCTGTCTATTCTTCATGTTCTCAGCCTGCCCACGCTGCCGGCGGCGCAACGCCAGCGGGCAATTCAACCCGAAGATTCTAGCGGATTCTCCCCGCAAACGGATCAGCACGAAGTTTAGCGGATTCCTCCCGCAATTGGGCGGCGAACGACGCCGTTCCCAGAGGACGCGGGGGCTGCGCCGCGGCGGAGGCCCGAGCGTCATCGGCCAGCGCGTCGCCGATGGTCATTCTCCCGGCGGGCCGAGCTGCGCCTGCAGGCTCCGCCGCGCCGCGCTCGCCAGCAGCAGAGCTGGCAGCATCGTCCACCGCTGCGTCGCCACCGGTGGTCGACTTGGCAGCGGCAGGCTGGGGTGCTCCGGCAGACTCGACCGCGTCCCCCTCGTCCGTGGCAGGTGCGGCGAGGTTCGGGAATTGCGGCGCTGGCGTGGCGCTCGAGCGGTCGCCGCGATCGTTCAACTGTATTTGCGCCCCTGGCGCGAGCCGTGCGGACGACGGCTGTGCGCGCCCCTGTGCTTCGGTCAGCTCGAGTTGCACTGCCTCTACCGCCGGCAAAACGTACAACGCTGGATCAACGAGAAGACCAGCAAAGAGCGAATCGGACCGAATCTCGGCGACGTCGGCGACCGAGGTCGCGCCCGACATCCTCTGCACCATCGCGCCGCGCTCCTTCAGGGATTCGCGGACCGCGGGCAGCACGAACTCGGTCGGCGTGACCTCCGTCTCAGTGGTGTAGCCGCCGAACGAACTCGACTCGGAACGCTGCTCGGGCTGTACCTGGAAATCGGGAGACAGGCCGGCGTCCAACGCGCCGATTGAGCTTCCCCCCGAGCCTCCGCCGAGGGCTGAGCTCACCGTCAGGTTGATTGCGCCCAGCGCGCTGCCGCCGTTGCCGTCCGACACGGTGTAGGTGAAGCTCGGGTTGCCCGCGTAGCCGGGGGCAGGCGTGAACGTCAATGTCGGGCTGTTCAGTGAGAACGTGCCCTCGGCCACCGTCACCGGACTTCCCGCTGCTATCGGTATGCCATTGATTTCAGAAACAAACAGGGTATCGCCGTCCGGATCGATGTCGTTCGTTCTCACGTCGAAAGTAACCGGCTGTCCGGCGATGGTGGTGACGACATCCGGGCCCGTCACAGGTGCATCGTTGACCGCATTGATGGTGACGGTGACGGTGGCCGTCTCGGTCACACCGCCCGAGCTCACCGTGTAGGTGTAGGTATCTATGCCGTTGAAGTTGGCGTTCGGGGTGTAGCTCAGCGTGCCGGCAACGGCATCGACGATCGCCACGGTGCCGTTGGCGCCCTGGGTGACGGCTGTGATCGTGCGCCCGGCATTCTCGAAGGAGTCGTTGGCCAGGACGCTGGTGATGACCGCAGTGTCCTCGTTGCTGCTGTCGGCGTCATCGACGATGTCGACCACCGCGTTGACTGTGAGCAAGATCACCTGCGTCTCGACATTGCCGTCATCGTCGGTCACGCTCGCCGTGAACAAATCCAGGCCGTTGAAGTCGGCGTTCGGCGTGTAGCTCCAGGCGCCGCTGACCGGGTCGATCGAGGCCACGCCGTTGCTCGCCGCCACGCTTACCGTGAAGTTCGGCGTGGTCATGCCATCGGCCGCATCGCTCGCGGTGAGCGTACCGGTGATCGCCCCGCCGTCCTCGGCGCCCATGCCGCTGGTATTGCCGCCGAAGCTGGCCGGATCGTTAACCGGGTTGATGGTCACGCTCACCGTGGCCGTATCGGCATCCCCGTTCGAGTCGGTGAAGGTGTAGGTGAAGGTCTCGGTGCCGCTCACCCCGGCCGCCGGCGTGTAATCAATGCTGGTGCTGCCCGCAGCGATG
>Ga0210060_1000036_pt1 | contig 91508 bp, 70 predicted proteins | sample Joice_CattailNLB_FD_184871 | JGI IMG/M metagenome (GOLD analysis project Ga0210060, IMG submission 184871) | Wetland microbial communities from San Francisco Bay, California, USA, that impact long-term carbon sequestration - Joice_CattailNLB_D2... | ecosystem: Environmental > Aquatic > Marine >...
TGTGTCTTGAAATATCTGATGGAGTTAATCAAATATATGCAGGAGAAAAATGGATAATAGAGAGTCCATGGGTTGAAACACAGGTTTTTGAAGGTCCTTATGAATCTGATAATATTAAATATTTACAATGTTATTTTTCTGGGCTTAATATGAAGCCTTTACCTATCGGAAAATACTACACGGAACTATCCCAACAGTTCTGTCTTGGTAAATATCTACCACAACCTAAGAATGAATTTGTATGTACGGAGTTTTTAACATTAAGAATATACTTTGAAATTAAATAATCATAATCCTTCATGTCATGAATAAGTTTTCCATTTTTCTTTCTCTTGTTTTGCTATTAGCAAATGTAGCATCAGCACAGATTCCATCTTATTTGTATTCTGAGAAATCAAAGGTTTTCGATTCATATCCCATGTTCCAGAAACTTGGTCCGATAGCCCTCGAAAAAATAATGCCCAGTTTTGATGTTGTGCCCCTCCTTAAAGAAGATGAAGCGCTAATAGGCATGGACGTGCCATATCGTTTTGGTAAAGCATTTGATGTAAAATACACGCTTAGTGATGGTATATGGACTAAAGTTGATAGTGGAAGTGTTTGGTTAATGAAAATCTCTTCACCCGGAGCCTCTTCTCTTAATTTCATTTTTAATAATCTGTTGCTTCCAGAGGGTGCTGAATTATACATATACAATACTGATGGTAGTATGGTTTATGGACCAGTAACACCAATACAGAACTTGAAAGAAAGCATTTTTCTTACAGATATTGTCTACGGAGAAAGTGCTATATTATATCTATATGTGCCTGAAAATAAAGAGATAAATACAAAATTAGAAATATCAAGAATTGTGCATGGATATAAGAATATTTTTGCAGGTGTTATTGATTCCCAAAAGAAGGGTTTAGGAGATTCAGGGGATTGTGAGGAAGATGTTGTTTGTTTTGGTGGGTGGTTAAGTGAATCACGAGCTGTTGCAATGGTTTTACTGGCTTCTGGGACGTCAATTTGTTCTGGTTCTTTATTGAATAATACTGCTCGAGATTTTCGGGCATATTTTTTATCTGCATTTCACTGTGCTGATACTGATCCACAGAATGGCATAATTAGTTCTTCGGAAGAATATGCTGCTGAGCATTGGGCATTTCGGTTTAACTACAAGATGACTCAATGTGAAGGAGGACAAGTAGCGAGTTATTTTACTTTCAATAATGATGAGTTTAGAGCCGCATATTTTAATAGTGATTTTATTCTTGTAGAACTGGATGATTCACCTTTGTCTCATCCGCTTATTTCATTCCTAGGTTGGGACAATACTGGCTCAACACCAACTGAAGCTACATGCATCCATCATCCTAAAGGTGATGTAATGAAATTATCATTTGATGATGAATCCCCTACATCTGCATGGAATGATACACATTGGTTCGTTGATGATTGGGATATTGGTTCTACAGAACCCGGATCATCTGGCAGTCCTCTTTTTAATCAAAATAGTAGAGTAGTTGGACAAGATCATGCAGGGGATGGAGAGCAACCATGTGATCCTGATAAAGGAACATATTTTGGAAGGTTGGATACTTCCTGGATAGGTAGTGGTACCCCAGCAACTCGATTAAGTGATTGGCTTGATCCGTGTGGGACAGGTGCTACAACTTTGAATACACTGGCAAGTGCTTATATAACAGGGCCTGAAATTATTTGTACCTCAGGTAATAACCCTTTTATATTGAATAATGTTCCCCCAGGGAAATCTGTAACATGGTCAGCCAATTCTAGTTTAGTATCGCCTTCCTCAGGTTCAGGTTCATTTGCTACCTTTAATGCTACATGTAATGGCATTGGTTATACGACTATAACCTTTACACTTTCGGACGCATGTGGAAGTAGTCAACTTGAAAAAGAATTCCTAGTAGCAGGTCCTGATTATAGCGAAGTCGATTTGAATGTAACTTACTCTACTGGTCAACCAGCGCCTAAAAGTGGTGGAATCTACCTTCTGTGCCCTTACACATATTATTATTTTTACGTTAATAATAGCAGTGATTGTTCAACATCTGGATATCAGTGGACTTTTCCTCCTTCGATAACACTAAATTATACATATAATAATATGGCAAGCGTCTATACTGGTTCAAATCCGGGAGGAAATGTAAAAGTAAAAGCCACTACTTGTTGTTCAGGATGCGGAGGAAACGTGCAAATACTTTCAGATTATGTTGGTACGTATTGGAACTGTGGCGGATATTATTTCAGTATGTCCCCAAATCCTGCAGATGATTATGTTGAAATAACTATTGAAGAAGAAAATAATGCCAATCAAGTTTCTGAGGAGTATGATGTCAAGATCTTCAATAACATGAATGCATTAATGTATAATACCCAAACAAATGCATCGCAACTTAGAATTAACACTAAACAACTCCCAAGTGGTGTTTATTATGTTCACTTCACTGTTGCAAAGGATACTAAAGTACTTCAGTTAATTGTGACACACTAAAAGACTGTATTCAACCCAGGAATAACCATTGTGTAAATAAATGATTCAGTATTTGCCGTTCCTAAAATTGATGCATTGTACCTGTAAAAGTGTATTGCAAACTGAGCGAGCCCAGCGAGTGAATTTGCCCAATACGCTTTTACAATCGACAAACAGAAAAACCTTGTGCGCCGGAATCGATGATCAAAAGGGGAGACGGGGGGCAGGCCATTGCGCCTGAAGAGGATTTTACAGTTTTCAGTGCGCAAAATCCGCTGAACAGCAATGTCAGGGAGGCCGGAGCGGCAATTTAATATAACGACTAATTATAGGACAATCTGAATTAACCTCAAAATATCAGCTTTTTGTGCGCTGGCCAGTGTGTCTATTTACCTGAGCGACCAGGCGAAGGCAAGCGGCGAAATTTTAAATTAATCATCGTAGGTAAGCAGAATATAACCTGGAATGTGAAAGTCCGGAAATAAGCCGCTATGCCAGCGTAGACATAATACTAAATTATAGGACAATGATTGCCAGTGAGGATGGATCGAACCAAAGCTGCTAAATCTAGTGGAGGCCGCAAATTGCTCAAACATAAAATCGGTACCGATATAGGGCCAGGAATGGCCACTATATCTGATTTTATGTTAATCAGAGGATCTGAGCGCAATTTGCTTGCGTTGTCCTATAATTAATGTTATGTTAAATAGAAAGTATAAATAGAAAGGGAGATAATCAAACATTACCTCCCCTTCGGTTATTACATATTAGCTTTTAAATCTTTTACCCTTTCGTACTGGTCATTCATCTCCTGCTTGTAATAGATTCTTTGAAGCAGATCCAGCGTCTCATACTTCACATCCCTGTTGTCTGCATTCAGTTGATATGCTTTTTCCAGTATTGGAATTGCTGCCTGGTATTTTTCATTTCCCAGCTCGATGAGCCTGTCACGCGTCGCTTCATTTTTTTCATCATTTGACCTGTCAAAGAAATCCATCCCCTGCAGGTAGTAAATGTAACCCAGGTCATACCAGATATAGTAAATGCTCGGATCCAGCTCAGCTGCTTTATTATAGGCATCAATCGCTTTATCGATGTACTCAACCTCTGATTTATTAATATACATGCGTCCCAGCCAGTAGTAAGACTCAGGAATGTCCGGATGCTGTTCAATCGCTGACTCCATGAAAGCTATCCCATCATCGATCTGCTTCAGTCGAATATATGTATCTGCAATATTAGCTATAACATTCACTGTATCAGGATATTTGGCATAAGCTTCTTTAAGGATTTCGAGCGCGCCTAATGTATCTCCCATTGCCATATAATCGGTCTTTATTTGGAGATACGTATTTGGTCCGCCGTAATCAACAGCAGCGAGTTGCTTGTAGTAACCAATGGCTTTTTTGTAGAGTTCGTTGTCATTTGTCTTTGTTGCTATCTCTCTTGAAATAATTCCGGAATACTGGATCATTACAGTATCCAATTCATCTGCAAAAAGATCCATTTGATTGATTTCCAGGACATCTTCAAATGAGGCTAATGCTGCCTTGTACTTGTCAGAGTAATAGTCATTTACACCCTCCCTCTTCAACATTTCCTTAACCGAAATAAGTCCCTCTTTTATTTTAGGATCAAGTTTTCCGCCTTCGTCCAGTTCATGTGCTTTTTTATAAGCCTCGATTGCAATTCTCAACGGATTCTCTACAATTGGATTCACCCGTTCCCACTGTTGCATTGCACCATTTACAAAAGTATATTTCATATTTTCATAAACATAGATCTCTTCGGGGGTGCCATCCTCTGCTGTCTCGTTCTCAATACTGAGGGGATCCTTGTAGAAAAGTTTTAACATTTTCGTATCCATTCCCTCCTGGGTCTGCTCCAGCCCAATATTGAACACATCCTGAAAGAGATCTCCCCTCTTGAGCCAGGTTGCGGCTTTTGAAGCCTTTTTTGAGTCCTTGATTTCTTCATCACTTTTTTCAACTTTCTTTTTAACTGTACTGGGGTTCAAAAGAACTACAGTTGTTCCCATATCCTGGGCGTTGAGGCTGATTACAGCTGTCGCGATGATTACCAGTGTGATTAACTTTCTCATATTGATTGTGATTAATTTGATTCAAAAATACAATTTTACCTATTACCTTCAAATAGAATGCCAGAACAGATTACTTTTCATCACCTGTCTCGCTGCCTGTCCCATTATCATCATCATTCTCACTGTTGGCAGGAACCTGTGTAGCCGCTGCGATCTCATCTCCTTCTCTCAGGTTTATTAACTTCACTCCCTGAGTGTTACGACCCATCACCCTGATACCACGGACAGCCAGCCTGATGGCAATTCCATTTTCTGTAATGATCATCAGGTCATCATCGTCAGTTACTGCTTTCAACGCAATCAGATCACCTGTCTTTTCTGTAATATTGATAGTTTTAACTCCTTTTCCACCGCGATTGGTTATCCTGTAATCCTCCAGTGCCGAACGTTTTCCAAATCCATTCTTGGAGATTACCAGTATATCCTGTTCTCCCTGCCGGGCTGTTACTATTCCAACTACTTCATCCTTGGGTCCGCCAAGGGTAACACCTTTCACACCAGAAGCGGTTCTTCCTACGGCTCTAACTGTCTTTTCATGAAAACGAATCGCTTTCCCGGACCGGACAGCCAGCATCATCTCTTTGTTCCCGTCAGTCAGCCTTGCATCAAGGAGGGTATCTCCTTCTCTTACAAGAATGGCGTTGATCCCGTTCTGTCGGGGCCTGGAATATGCCTCGAGCCGGGTTTTTTTAATAATACCCTTCTTCGTGGCAAGAACGATATAGTTATTATTGATATATTCGGTGTCCTTCAGATCCTTTACATTGACAAAGGTTTTTACCGTGTCTTCACTCTCAATATTGATCAGGTTCTGGATGGCCCTTCCCTTGGTGGACCTGGCTCCTTCAGGGATCTGGTAGACCTTGAGCCAGTAACACTTTCCATTCTCTGTAAAGAAGAGAATGGTATTGTGCATGGTGGCAACAAACATATTCACCATAAAATCCTCATCCCTGGTAGTGCCACCTTTTGCACCCACTCCTCCCCTGTTTTGGGTGCGGAATTCATGTAACGGTGTACGCTTGATATATCCAAGATTCGAAATGGTGATCACCATGTCATCGTCCGCGTAGAAATCCTCGGGATCGAATTCGCCTTCATCAGGAACCATTTCGGTTCTGCGTTCGTCCCCAAATTTCTCTTTCACCTCAAGCAGTTCCTCTTTGATGATCTTCATTCTCAGTCCTTCGTCGGAAAGCACTACCCTGTAATAATCGATCATCTTCATCAATTCCTCATACTCATCGCGAAGTTTATCGCGCTCAAGTCCTACCAGGCGCTGCAATCTCATATCCAGAATGGCCCTGGCCTGGATCTCAGTAAACCCGAATGTCTCTATTAGCCCATCCCTGGCCTCATCCGGGGTTCTTGACGCCCTGATCAATGCAATCACTTCATCGATTTGGTCCAGGGCTTTTAAAAGTCCTTCCAGTATATGCGCCCTCTTCTCAGCCTGATCCAGCTCATACTGGGTCCGTCGCACAACCACATCATGCCGGTGATTCACAAAATACATGATGATCTGCTTCAGGTTCAGTGTACGCGGACGCCCTTTTACCAGTGCAATATTGTTAACATTGAAAGAAGTCTGTAACTGAGTGTATTTCAGTAAATTATTCAACACCACATGAGCGCTGGCCTCCCTCTTCATAATGATCACAATACGCATTCCATGCCGGTCCGATTCATCATTGATATAGGAGATCCCTTCAATTTTTTTCTCGTTGATCAGGTCCGCTGTTTTCCGGATCAATTCAGCTTTATTAACCAGGTATGGTATTTCGGTAATGATAATCTTTTCACGGCCCGAATCTGTAACCTCTATTTCACTTTTGGCCCTGACAACAATTCTTCCCCTGCCGGTTTCATATGCCTCCTTTACACCACTATAACCGTAAATAATCCCTCCGGTAGGAAAATCAGGTGCTTTCAGGATCTCTGTGAGTTCACTGATCTCAATCTCATTGTTTTCAATATAGGCGACAATGGCATCTACCGCATCACTCAGGTTGTGCGGTGGCATGTTGGTGGCCATTCCCACGGCAATACCGGATGTACCATTGACCAGCAGTGTGGGAATCCGGGTAGGCATCACTGTAGGTTCTTCCAGTGAATCATCAAAATTGAGCTGGAAATCTACTGTATTTTTATCCAGGTCAGCCATGCTCTCCTCCGCAATCCTACGCAACCGGGCTTCTGTATACCTCATGGCGGCCGGGCTGTCCCCGTCCACTGATCCGAAGTTCCCCTGACCTTCCACCAGCGGGTAACGCAACGACCATTCCTGCGCCATCCTGACCATGGCATCATATACTGAAGAGTCTCCGTGAGGGTGGTATTTACCCAGTACCTCCCCTACTATCCTCGCCGACTTCTTGTAAGGCCTGTTGGAAAATACACCCAGTTCCGACATCCCGAACAGAACCCTGCGATGAACCGGTTTCAGGCCATCTCTTACATCGGGCAACGCACGCGAAACTATGACAGACATCGAGTAATCGATGTAGGCAGATTTCATTTCCTCCTCTATGTTAATCCTTAGTATTTTTTCTCCTTCCGCCATCTAATTATAACTAATTAATTATCAATATCTTATATCTGGGTTGTCAGCTTATTTTAACAACACACGAAATTAGTCATTTCAACCCTAAAAACCTTAATTTTAATGTGCTTTTATTAACATTGAACTGTTTATAATAGATAGGTGTTCTATTGATAAATTCAAGGCTTATTAGTTACTTTGCCATATGGATGCACAGTTTTCACAAAGGATAAAAGACGTACTGGGATACAGCAAGGAGGAAGCTGTCAGGCTGGGTAACTCTCATATCAGCGTAGAACATCTCTTTTTGGGGATCTTACGCGATGGTGAAGGTCTTGCCATTGATGTACTGGTCGTACTTGGAGTTGAGCTTTATGATCTGAGAATGGCCATTGAAAAGAGCATTAAGAATGATCAGCCGTCCACCGTTACAGATCCCGATAGTCTGCCCCTTCTGAAAAGCGCCGAGAGAATCCTGAAGCTTACACACCTGGAAGCGCGTTCAATGAAGGAGAAGACCATTGATACCAACCATTTGCTTCTTGCCATTCTGAAGGATGACAATAATTATGCGACCAGATACCTGGTAGAAAACGATATCACTTACAATAAAGTGAAGCAGGAGATCACGGATTCCCTCCCGGAAAACCAGGCCGATTTCCCTGGAGATGAGGACGATGAGGCAAAAGGACCGTTTGGAGGAGGAAGTGGCGGCGGTTCCCAGGGAGGCTCTAAAGGAAGCCCTGGATCTGCTGCAAAGGGAAGTTCTGATACCCCTGTGCTGGATAATTTTGGGATTGACCTGACCAAAGCGGCAGAAGAGGATCGTCTGGATCCCGTTGTAGGCCGGGAAGTTGAAATTCAACGACTGGCGCAGATACTGAGCCGCAGAAAAAAGAACAACCCTATACTGATCGGTGAACCCGGTGTGGGTAAATCTGCAATCGCAGAAGGCCTGGCATTACGGATCATTCAGCGTAAAGTGAGCAGGGTGCTTTTCGACAAACGGGTTGTAACGCTTGATCTGGCTTCCATAGTTGCCGGAACCAAATACAGGGGACAGTTCGAAGAGCGAATGAAAGCCATACTCAACGAACTGATCAAGAATCCGGGCATTATTCTCTTTATAGACGAGATACACACCATTGTAGGTGCTGGTGGAGCCACGGGATCACTGGATGCCGCGAATATGTTAAAACCCGCACTGGCCAGGGGCGAGATCCAGTGCATTGGTGCCACCACCCTGGACGAATACAGGCAACATATAGAAAAGGATGGGGCTCTTGAACGCAGGTTCCAGAAAGTGATGGTTGACCCCACCACCCCTGAGGAGACAGTTGATATCCTTTTGAATATCAAGGAGCGTTACGAGGAGCATCACAATGTATTTTATACGGATGATGCTATCCAGGCCTGTGTAAAGCTAACCCAGCGTTACATCAGCGACCGGCATCTGCCCGACAAGGCCATTGATGCCCTTGATGAAGCGGGTTCAAGGGTTCATATCTCCAATATCGTTGTCCCCGAACAGATCGTGGAACTGGAAAAGGAAATCGAACAAACCAAACAGGATAAGATCCAGGCAGTTAAGAACCAGAACTTTGAAAAGGCTGCCAGCTACAGGGATAAGGAAAAAGAGTTGCTGGACAAGCTCGACTTTGAAAAGAAGAAGTGGGAAAAAGAGCTATCCCAGAACAGGGAGATCGTGGATGAGGATAAAGTGGCTGAAGTTGTAGCCATGATGACCGGAGTGCCGGTGCAAAGGATCGCACAGGCAGAAGGTGCCAGGCTCCTGAAGATGGCCGATGAGCTCAGGGGCAGTGTCATTGGCCAGGATGAAGCTATCAGCAAAGTTGTGAAGTCCATCCAGCGCAACAGGGCCGGTCTGAAGGATCCCAACAAGCCAATCGGTACCTTTGTTTTCCTTGGTCCGACCGGTGTAGGGAAGACGCAAATGGCCAAAGTGCTTGCCGAATATCTGTTTGAATCCATCGACAACCTGATCCGTGTCGATATGAGTGAGTATATGGAGAAGTTCTCAGTTTCAAGACTTGTGGGGGCTCCTCCGGGTTATGTGGGTTATGAAGAGGGAGGCCAGCTTACGGAAAAAGTACGCCGGAAGCCCTATGCGGTGGTGCTGCTCGACGAGATTGAAAAGGCACACCCCGATGTATTCAATATCCTCCTCCAGGTACTCGACGAAGGTCAGCTGACAGACAGTCTGGGCAGGCGGGTTGACTTCAGGAATACCATCGTGATCATGACCTCCAATATAGGAACCCGTGAACTCAAGGATTTTGGTCAGGGTGTGGGCTTTGCAACGAAGGCAAGACAGGACACAGCCAATGAACATGCCAAAAGTGTAATTCAGAAGGCTTTAAAACGGGCTTTTGCACCTGAATTCCTGAACCGTATTGACGACGTGGTGCTCTTTAATACACTCACGAGGGATGATATTCATAAAATCATTGATATTGAGTTGAAAGGGCTGTATCGCAGGGTAGAAACACTTGGGTATGGGATCAAACTCTCGGATGCTGCAAAAGATTATGTTCTGGAAAGAGGATATGATATTCAGTTCGGAGCCAGGCCTTTGAAAAGGGCCATCCAGAAATACCTGGAGGATCCCATGGCAGAAACGATTATCAAATCATCGATGGTGGAAGGCGACACCATGGTTGTAGATGTTGATAAGGAGAACGATGAGATTACAGTCTCCATCAAGAAGAGGAAGGCATTGCCTAAATCTAAAGAGGAGCTGGAGCTGCCAGAGGGTGAGAAAGCGCTGCCTGAAGCAGAGAAAGCATTGCCTGAAGCAAAGGATGAAGTGCCAGAGGCCGATAAGGAGTTGCCTGAGGAAGAAAAACCTGTGTAATATTATTCTTCCAGCGTACCAAACAGATCAAATTCACCCGCTCCGGTGATCTTCACCTGGTAGAATTGTCCTATGGAAATTTCCTGGTCTAGCGGGAGCAGTACTTCATTGTCAACTTCCGGCGAGTCATACTGCGTGCGGCCTACAAAATACTCATCCTCCCTCCTGTCGATCAGCACTTTAAACCTCTTTCCCACCTTCTCCCTATTGAGTTGAAGGGATATCTCCTGTTGCAGCTTCATGATGGCATCTGCACGCCTGGATTTTATCCTGTCCGGAACAATGTCCTGAAAATTGTTGTAAGCAGCTGTTCCCTCCTCGTGAGAGTATGGGAATACGCCCAGTCTGTCAAACCTGAATTCTCTGACAAATTCAAGGAGTTCTGAAAAGGACTCTTCCGTTTCGCCCGGAAAACCTGTGAGCACTGTTGTACGAAGAGCAACATCGGGTATCTGCTTCCTGAATTGATGCAGCAGCCTCTCAAGTTTTGCCCTGTCGTGTCCCCTGCCCATCGCCGCCAGAATCTTATTGTCCACGTGCTGGATGGGAATGTCCATGTAGTTACAGATCTTCTCCTCGGCGGCCATCAGGTCGATGACCTCTTCAGGAAACCCGGTAGGATACGCATAGTGGAGGCGTATCCATTCCAGCTCTTCAATTTTGACCAGCTCCTTAAGCAGGTCAGGCAGCGCTCTTTTTCCATACAGATCAATCCCATAATTGGTAAGGTCCTGGGCGATCAGGATCAGCTCCTTTACTCCCTTATCAGTCAGCGCATTACTCTCTTTCAGTAACTCTTCAACAGAGATGGATACCTGTGTTCCTCGTATACCCGGGATCGCACAGAATGCACAGGTTCGGTTACAACCTTCCGAGATTTTTAGATAGGCATAGTGTGAGGGTGTGGTCAATTCACGTTCGTGCATCAAATGCCTGTCAAGCTTACTCCCCAGAGCCTCCAGGATGGCCGGCATTTCCCATACACCGTAAAATCCATCCACCTCCGGCATCTCTTCAGTCAATTCATCTTTGTAGCGCTCTGACAAACAGCCCATAACAAACAGTTTCCTGATATTACCACGCTGTTTTTCCTCCATATATGAAAGTATGGTATTGACCGACTCCTCCTTGGCATCCAGAATAAATCCACAGGTATTGATAATCACAACATCTGCATCCTTCTCATATGCATTGTGAAGCACTTTGTACCCGGAAGCACGGAATTGTGCCAGCAGATGTTCCGAATCAACCAGGTTCTTGGAACAACCCAGTGTAAGAATATGAACAGTCATTCTTGGCTGAATAGGCTATCTACAAACTCTTCACGATTAAATATCTGAAGATCCTCAAGTTTTTCGCCTATACCGATATATTTTACAGGGACCTGGAACTGGTCCGAAATGCCCAGCACCACTCCACCTTTGGCAGTCCCATCCAGCTTTGTAAGTGCAAGTGCATTCACCTCAGTTGCCCTGGTAAACTCTTTGGCCTGCTCAAAGGCGTTCTGTCCTGTCGATCCATCAAGTATCAGCAGAATTTCATGGGGTGCTTCGGGGATAACCTTCTGCATCACCCGCCTTATCTTACTCAGTTCGTTCATCAGGTTCACCTTATTATGCAGCCTGCCTGCCGTATCAATAATGACCACCTCAGCCCTGGCAGAAACAGCAGAAGAAAGGGTGTCAAAAGCCACTGAAGCCGGATCGGAGCCCATCTCCTGTTTTACAATTTCAACTCCGACGCGGTCGGCCCAGATGGACAACTGATCCACAGCGGCAGCCCTGAAGGTATCGGCGGCTCCCAGTATCACTTTTTTCCCTGCCTTTTTAAAATGATAGGCAAGTTTTCCTATGGTGGTGGTCTTCCCTACTCCATTGACTCCCACTACCATGATGACGTAGGGAGTAGCGGGCAATTCATCCTCAAATCCTCTGACCAGCCCCGAATTGTTCTCCTCGAGAAGAAGACCGATCTCCTCTTTTAAAATAGTATTTAATTCGCTTGTATTAAGGAACTTATCCCTCGAAACACGCTTTTCGATCCGTTCTATGATCCGCAGAGTGGTCTCCACGCCCACATCTGAGGTGATCAGGACTTCCTCCAGGTTATCCAGGACCTCGTCATCCACTCTGGATTTTCCCACAACAACACGGGAAAGTTTCCTGAAGACACTCTCCTTGGTTTTCTCGAGCCCCTTGTCCAGATTTTTTTTCTTATCAGAAGTAAAAAGTCCCATAACATGAAAAAAAAGCTTCCTTTTCCAAGGAAAAGAAAGCTCAACAATGAATTATGCCAGATAAAGATTATTGTGCAAAAAAATCTTTAATATGATCGGTGTGCACCATCTCTTCTTCGAATATATATGCTCCGGATTTAGGAGAACGCACCATTTTTATACATTTGGTGAAGTTTCTTCCCTCTCCACTCTGCAAACTTGCTACTACTTTCTTAGCCATTTTTCAGATCCTTATTTAATTTCGCGATGAACAGTTACCTTTTTCAATATGGGATTGTACTTCTTCAACTCCATCCTGTCAGGGGTATTCTTCCTGTTCTTGGTTGAAATATAGCGTGAAGTTCCCGGCATCCCACTCTCTTTGTGCTCGGTGCATTCAAGAATTACCTGCACCCTGTTTCCTTTGCCTTTTTTAGCCATTTTCTACTATAATATTAATAAGATTTTAAAAATCCTTTTCTAACGGCCTCATCCAGTGTAGCTTTCAGTCCGTTCTTATTGATGGTGCGAATTGCCTGGGCAGAAACACGAAGGCTCACATACCTGTTTTCCTCTTCAAGATAAAACTTCCTGTCGAAGAGATTCGGCTGGAAGGTTCTTTTTGTCCTTCTCTTTGAGTGAGATACGTTGTTTCCCACCATCATCTTCTTACCTGTTATCTGACAAATTTTAGACATTTTTCCTTTAAATTTCAGATCGATTCTATTAACGAGGCGCAAATTACGCAATTATTTATCAAATAATCAAACATTTCATTTAAAAAAAGAGTATCCGGTCTGCAGGTCAGATGGTGTTGAGGAGAACCCTCCGCAATAGTTGAAGAGCGGTATTGCTGGCCTGGATAATGACGCGTTCCCTGTTGCCGCTGAACCTGTATTTCCTGGCAAAAGATCTATCACCGTATTGAACACATATCCAGGTTGTTCCCACAGGCTTTTCCTCACTCCCACCACCCGGTCCGGCTATGCCCGATGTGGCGATGGAGGTATCAGTTCCGTATGCAGCTCTGATTCCCCGGGCCATCTGCTCCACCACCTCCCTGCATACAGCACCTTTCTCCTCGATAATGGAAGGATCCACACCAAGTATTTCAGTTTTGATCCGGTTGTTGTACGCGATTACCGATCCTGTGTAATAATCCGAACTTCCAGGCACAGAAGTGATCATACTGGCTATCGTGCCACCGGTACAGCTTTCAGCTGATGCAAGGGAAAGTCCCCTCTCGCGCAGCAGGACTCCCAGGGATTCCTCCAGGGACATATCATCATATCCAAAAATATGCTCTGGCATGATTTTCAGTAATTTACCTATTAATTTTTCAAGTATTTGATCAGCATCACTTGCACAATTGTCAACAAGTGTCAACCGTAGTCTTACGATCCCGGGCCTGGGAAGATATGCCAGCTTAACACAATCCGGAAGATCCTTTTCCCAGTCCCGCAACATGGCAGCCAGATAGGATTCGGGAACCCCCTGTGTCAAAATGGTCTTGTGAACCACAAGTGGCATTTCGATCCTTTTTACCAGCTCCGGGATCACACGATCTTCCATCAAACCTTTCATTTCATAGGGAACACCGGGCATGGAGACCAGGATCGTACCTTCTTTTTCGAACCACATCCCCGGAGCCGTACCATGGTCATTGATCAGCACCATACAATCTTCAGGTACTTCGGCCTGCAACCGGTTCACCTCCAGCATGGAGCGGCCCACCTCCTTAAAATATGCAGTAATCTTTTCCAGCACCTCGGGTTGCATTACCATTTTACTGTTGAAATAGTCAGCCAGTGTCTGTTTGGTTATATCATCGCTGGTGGGCCCCAGTCCTCCGGTCATGATCACCAGATCAAAATGACCCATATACCTGTCCAGGGTATTGGTGATCTGCCCGGCATCATCTGATACCGTTACCATCTCTCCCACCTGGATACCGTATGCATTAAGTTGCTGTGATATCCATACTGCATTGGTATCGGTTACCTGCCCGATCAGTATCTCATCCCCTATGGTAATAATGGCGCTTCTCATACTTGCTGCAGTTTTTCAAGGAGGTTGACAAAAATATATAAATTAAATGTAAATTTGACTCCGCTGCGGGAGTAGCTCAGTGGTAGAGCATCAGCTTCCCAAGCTGAGGGTCGGGGGTTCGAACCCCCTTTCCCGCTCACTTTTATCAGGGACTTATGGTTTTGATCACCATGAGTCCCTTTTTTTCTGCAATAATATGCTATTTTGAAGCTTTGAAACCAGTCAGCAAAACACACATACAATGTTGAAAAAGATTCTACTGCTTTTCGGAATTATGATCTGCCTTTCAGGTGCGGCTCCTTCTACAACCACATGGGTGGCCATTGGCGATTCAATTACTTACCTGAACGATCATGTGGATGAAACAGATAACCGGATCACAAAGGGATATCTGACCCTGATAACTGAAAGGTTTCCAGACATTCAATACATTAATCAGGGTCACAATGGGTGGACTTCAGCCAGGATGGCAGAGCAGATAGAATCAATTGGACTGGTAAAAGCTGATGTATACACCGTTTTTCTGGGTACGAACGATTGGTGGCACGGAGTTCCTGTAGGGACCATTGAAGATTACAGGCAAAATACCGGCGCGGGAACCGTGAACAGGTCCTTCAGAATAATCATGGATAAGATCAGGACACTCAACGGTTCGGCCAGGATCATTTTCATAACGCCCATGCAACGGGGCGACTTTGTATATATCCTGATGAACAGTAATAATGCATACGGCAGCTACCGGGAAAAAAACGATCAGAGCCTGGAAGATTTTGCCAATGCGATCCTCGCCATCGGGAAGCTGGAACATATACCTGTGGTGGATCTCTACCATGAAAGCGGGATCGTTCAGGAAAACATAATCAATTTCAAGCGGCTGAAAGATCCTCAGACCGGGGAATATAGAGATTTTAAATACCCTGATTTCATAGGGGTGCCATTTAATCCTCAAACGGATGAATACCCCTACCCTGTTGAAGCAATGAATATGACCTACGACGGCCTGCATCCTTCTGATAAAGGTCATGAAGTAATCGCAGATTTACTTGTTGCGAAATGGGAAGGGATCAACAGGATGCCCGGATCAAAGCAATAAGATCCTATTGTGTAATTTAGACATATTATTTGGAGTAGTACAATACAATTTCCAATCCATAAACATTATCTTTGGGATTCATTCTAAAATCGCAGAGATGAAAAAAATATTCTTCAGAACCCTGTCAGCCAGTTTTCTCATCATGCTCGTCTGTCTGAGCAGCATGAAGGCTCAGGAAAATTCCTACACGGTTGTTGTAGATGAAGCAATGAACGGGAGCATCAAACTCGATCCGGCCGTTCCTGCGGACGGAAAAGTTGCCGCCGGCACCGTAATTACAGTCACAGCCACCCCGGATGCAGGTTATGTGCTTGATGCTGGTTACTATTCCGTGCGGGGCAGATGGGGGGCCATGTACCACGAATCCATGTCCGCTCCCTTTGAAGTGGTCATTGATCAGGAAAAGCATATCGGTGCTTCATTTATAGAAATGTCAGAAGTCGCCCACCTGAATGTGATCCAGGATGTAGTCTATGCCAAACCCGGCAAAAAGACCCTGAAATATGATGTGTACTCACCCAAAGGTGCGAAGAACCTGCCCATCATTGTGATCATCCATGGTGGAGGCTGGGCTTCCAACGATGAGAATGTCATGCGCGGCATGGCAAGAGAACTGACCAAAAGCGGAAAGTACGTTGTTTGCAGTATTGATTACCGCTGGGCCGCTAAACTGGATGGCGATGATACCAACAATACCATGGCGGACCTTACAGGAGATGTTTATGGAGCTGTTGCACATATCATGGAACATGCGGCTGAGTATGGAGGGGATGCCTCTACCATCCTGTTGACTGGAGACAGTGCAGGCGGACATTTATCTGCAGCATGTGCGGATATGCCCAACCATATCGGGACGGGAGGATTCGGAAAGACCCCGGGAGTATTTGAGTTCATGCCCTCGTATGTTCCTAAAAATAAGACGGTGGCACAGTTAAGCACTGAAATGATGGCAGCCATCAAGGCAGCTGCTCCCAGTTATGGCGTATTTGGCGCGGAGATGCTCAATACTTATTCTGAGGATCCCGCAGCAGACAGTACCTGGACCATGGCTATTGCTCCTTTATACAATATACCCGATGCAGAGGTCAGGGAAGTACCCCAGTATCTGACCCGCGGATCCGTTGATCCCCTCATTAAAGATGCAGAGGTAACGGGGTATATGGATGCCCTGGTGAAAGCCGGTCACAGAGTCCAGTATGTGCAGGTCGGTGGTGCAAGCCATGCATTCTTCGATTGGAAACCCGATGAAAGGACAAAAGCCACCTTCAAAAAATACGGGGTCTATTACTGCCATGAAATGGAAGCATTCTTTACTTCTGTATTGAATGGGCTACAGTAGATCAATCCTTCACATTTCATATAAAAAGCCTTCGGATCACCGGAGGCTTTTTTACTAGTATATTGGAGGAGGAGCCTTAGCTGGCCCTCTACCAACATTAGGCCTGTACTAATCCCTTCATCATTTCACAGGCCAGTTTTGCATTTTTCTCCACGAAGTCGATCCCAACCTTCTCGCCATTCACAACGGGAAGCGGGTGGCACAGTTCATAACTGAAGTAACCTTCATAGCCTATCTTGTTCATGTTTTTTGCAAATTCCGGCAGATATCTTTCCGCTTTTTGTTCTTCAGCCATATCCCCGTGATCGCTGTGATCCTGCGAATCCATTATATTCCCGTTTTCGTCCCTGTCAAATTCACCTCCAAAATGGCTCAGCATCTGAATACCCTGCACTGCCGCTGCTGCCTCCCTGATATTTTCGGCACTCTTGTCTTCCAGGATGGGTGCATCAAGACAGGCCTTCAGTGCCGGGGAGTCCACCTCCTTGATCATACGTATCATATCTCTCCAGTCACTGATCACCGGCTGGTGATTCTGCAGGGCCAGCGTAACGCCGAAATCTTCTGCGTATTTTGCGCTCTCGATCAGCCCGTCCCTGCACCAGTCCCAGATCTGCTCGGGTTCAAACTGATAGTGGAGATGCTGCCAGCTTTCCCTGGCTATATCATACCTGCCACCATCGGGATGCAGGGTCACACCCGGCCACCCCAGGAAGACCCTGAGGGGTGTTACTCCAAGGTCAGCGGTCATTCGCATCAGCTCACGAAGATAGACGATCTGGCACTCCCGGTATTCCGGAACCGGACTGCTGAAATCATTGTTGCCAGAAACAGCGTATATATCCAAACCAAGATCATTGGCCTTTGACTTGAGTTCCTTGCAACGTTTAGTTGGCATATCCAGGGGGTTGCCATGAGGACGCTTCCCGTCTACCTCAATTCCGTCATAGCCATACTCCTTGGCTTTGACCAGCATATCGTCCAGGGTAAGAGCATCACCTTTGTACCAAACCCCTTCGAATGTGATGCTGTAGAGGCCAACCTTATTGTCCGCTTTCTTTTGACTTTCACCGTTCATCATACTCATGGCCGGAGAAGATAATCCAATGGCGGCTGTGCTGACTGCTGCATTTTGCAGAAATTTTCGTCTGTTCATGTTACTGGAAGTGTTCATAGTCGTGGTAATTTAGTTGGTTATATTTTAGATGATTCTTTCGGTTGCAGCATCCCACCTGACTTTTCTTCCCTCAAGATAGGAAATTGTAGCCATATGAGCTACCATTGCCTCTTCAAACCCCCTTTCGATGTTGCAGCTTGTGGTACTTCCTGTCCGGATGCAACGGATCCATTCTGCCAGATGCAGGTAAGTGGTGTTAACAGCTCTCCCTCCGCTATAAGTCAGTTCCAGTCCGCGGTCCGCAAAATATTTGGATGTTGCCGAAGAGACAGCATCCACACTATCAATAGGCTTTAAATAGTTCACCAGTGGTGATGTGGGATCTATGATGCCCGATTCGATCCTGCTCTTGTACTTGATGGATTGTTTATCAACCCAGACTGAGAGGATCCTTCCCAGTTCCAACGTTGCGTCACGCCCCATAACCAGAGTCCCCCGGGGAATCCCGCTTGCCAGTGTTCCGCTGTAGAGAAGTGTCAATTCTTTACCGGGATATTCAAATGAGGCATTGAATACATCCGGCACCTCCCTTCCGTCCCGGTGGGCATATAAACCTCCCGTTGCAATAGCAGATTCCGGGATCCCCAGGTCCAGGATCATATTCATTGTATCGAATTCGTTGGTCAGCAGATCTCCCGATATTCCGGTTCCATAATCCCAGTAATTTCTCCAGCCATAATACCGCTCCTTGCTGAAAGGTACTTTCACCGCAGCCGGTTCCTGAAACTGTTCCCAGTCGATGGATCCGCCGCTTGCCTTCTCATCACCGAGTATCGTCCACCCTGAGAGCGGATCGTTGCGGTTGGTTGTGGTCTCTACCAGTGTAATCTCGCCAAGTGTACCCTTGGCGATCAACTCCCTTGCCTTTTGGTTCAGATCGCGCTGCCGTCCCTGGTGACCCAGCTGAAATACCACATTGTTTTTTTTTACCGCATCCCTCAGTGCCTTTGCTTCCCCGGGTGTACGGGTCATACATTTCTCCAGGTAGATATGTTTACCCCGGTTGGCAGCATCGATAGCCATCCTGGCATGCCAGTGATCCGGAGTTGCAATGATCACGGCGTCTATATCATTGCTTTCCAGAAGCTCGATATAATGGCCGTAATCCCTCGCTTCGGACCCTGCCATTGATACTCCCCGCTCCATCCGGCTGTTGAAGATCTCACATACACCCCGGTATTCGACATTCAGGTCTTCCAGTTTTGATGCACTGACCAGCTCCTCTCCCCTGCTGCCAAACCCTATAATACCAAGGCGAACAGGATTACTTTTTTTGGATGGTGAGGATCCGCCTGAACTACGTTTTTTGCTGATTTCATGAGAGGCCCCCAGAAGGGGTATGGAGGCAATACCCGCCAGGAAATCACGACGTCTTATGTTTCTCCTTATTTTTGACCCCATGAGGTTTGCAAAGTGCAGCTGTGCACTTCAATAAAGGTACTTAATAATTCATTTGACCCGCAATTTTTTTAACTGGCGGATCCTCTGAAGCAGCGGAGGATGCGAATAATGAAAAAACACATAGACAGGATGGGGCGTCAGGTTGCTCAAGTTGTTCTTTGATAGTTTCTTCAAGGATGAAACAAGATAATCTGCTTTATAGTTCTCTTTAGCATAATGATCCGCCTGGAATTCATTGTGTCTCGACAATGCATTGGTTCCCAAACCCGAAAGCATGGAAATCGGTGAATAAAGGACCCCGAAGGCTATCAGGCCAAGATGAAACGATGCCGCTTTACCTCCCAGGGCTATTGCAAAACTATCCATCCCTACAAAAATTGAAAAAAGATAAAGCATGATGGCCATCTGCACGGTTGACAGTATCAGTCCGGTGGTGGAATGCTTCTTCTTGTAGTGTCCCACCTCATGTGCCAGTACTGCAACGATCTCCTCCTCCTCCAGATCTTCGATCAGCGTATCGAACAGGACGATCCTCTTCTTTGGTCCCAGGCCCGTAAAATAGGCATTCGCTTTGCTGGAACGCCTGGAACCATCCATGACATATATATTATCCAGCTTAAACCCGGCCCGGCTTGCAAAATTCTCAATTTTTTCCCTCAGCGATCCCTCCTCCAAAGGCTTCTGTTTGTTGAAGAGTGGAACGATCAGGTTGGAATAGAACATGGTCATAAAAAGGGTTACCAGTGTCACCAGCCCCAGGGCAATCAGCCAGAACCATTTCCCTGTTAACATATACACCCAGGTGACAAGTGCCAGCAACCCTCCGCCTAAAATAGCACCCAAAAGCCACCCTTTTAACTTGTCAAGAATAAATGTCACGGGTGTGGTCCGGTTGAACCCGTAACGCTCCTCCAGTACAAAGGTGTTATAAAGATCAAATGGAGTCGTCAGAATATCACTTAGCAGTGCAAATATTCCAAAGAAAATCAGCACATGAACTACATAGTGTGTGGTCAAGCCGTCAATTTGCCTGTCCAGCCAGCCGAAGCCTCCCAGGAAGAACAGGATCAGCATAACCAGCAGGCCAAGTGAACTTGTAATAAAAGAGAAACGGGTATTGTCCCGCTTATACATCTGGCTTTTCTTATACTCCTCCGCATCAAAAATATCTGACAACTCCTCCGGCAGTACCGGAACTGTATGGGCAAGGTTCATACTGTCCAGTATCCTCTCCAGAAGATATCCAAAAATCAAAATCCCGATCAAAAGATAAAACACCGTATTATACATCATTCCCCTCCCATTCTTTCATTCCTAATATTTTTTAACATTCTAACATTTTTTATCGCATCCTCACCTGCCTTTCAAGGTCCTTCCTGTTCAACAATCTCACTTCAAGTTCCTCCTTGTACAATCTGTCCGGATCCAGTGTATCATGTTCCAGTGAAAGATCGAGCATCATGCTGGCAGTATCGAGCTTGTCCTCAATCTCATAATAGACCGCCATGTTGTGAAATGCCTTGGCGACCAGTGTGCTATCTTCCGAACCGGTCAGGTCATTCCAGATGGTGAAGGCACTCTCCCAATCTCCGGCATCGGTATACTTTATTGCAAGTTTCAGTGAGTCCTCACGGCCCCTGTACAGAACCCTTGATGTCCGGTTCCACACTGGAACCAGGTACGTCCCGTATTTATAGCCGCTTTCATAAAACAGATCCCTGAGCATGTTCAGACCGGGGGAATAGGATAGCAGTTCCCCGTTCTGAATGACTGGAAAGAACAGCGTATCAACCGTGTTGTAGGAATCAAAAGGCCTGGGACGATCGGGCAGGTATATTTTCCATATCACCTTATTGGAAACCTCAAAATAATGATTCAGGATTTCATCAGGTTCATCAGTGTAGAAATCAAAATGCTGCTGAACTGACGACGAATAGTACTCCAGGCTGATAATGGCATCACCACCGATGGAATCACAAATTTCAGAGACTTCCCTCCTGGTCAGCACGAGGTCCTCCAGCAAACTGGTATCAGTTCTTCTGTCGGACAACCAGATAGGTCTCTGGAACCTTTCTGCCGGAGAATGCCTCAATACATCAAGCACCCCGCGGTGCAGGTTGTTCACAATAAGAGTATCCAGAATAATGAGTTGCCGGGAATCCATCCCCACCTGATTATCTTCTGCCCAGATATCAATGGTAATAGGAGCCCTGTTAAGGAACACCAGCTGGTACACATCATCAGGAAAATTAACAGTGGCAGGTTCAAGTACTTCAAATTCAACCACGCTGTATATACCACCACATCCCTGGAGCAAAAGGAGCAAGATCAATGCCCTGAACAGGAACCGTATCCGGATGAAATTCACTTTTTTGTTTTACTGTCCCGGTCAAACACTCATACCCCCACATACCTGCAGAGTCTGGCCGGTCATATAGGAGGATAGCTCGGATGCCAGAAAGAGGGCCACATTTGCAACATCTTCAGGTAATCCGCCACGTTTCAGCGGTATGGTCTTAATCCACTCCTCCTTAACATTCTCAGGAAGTTTATCGGTCATATCGGTAATGATAAAACCCGGAGCTATTGCATTACAGCGTACATTCCTGGCTCCAAGCTCCTTGGCAACCGATTTCGTAAATCCAAGGATACCCGCCTTCGAAGCGGAATAATTGGATTGACCAGCATTACCATTCACACCTACTACGGAGCTCATATTAATTATTGAACCGGTCCTGGCCTTCAGCATATACTTTTGTGCGGCCTTGGTAAAATTGAAGACTGATTTCAAATTCACTTTGATAACCAGATCCCACATCTCCTCATCCATACGCATTAACAGGGTATCGCGCGTAATCCCCGCATTATTGACAAGAACATCCACTTTCCCAAAGTCAGTGACTACCTGATCAACAACCTGTTGTGCCTCATCAAAATTACTTGCATCACTTACATATCCCTTACCCTTTACACCGAGTCCAGACAGCTCTTTCTCCAGGGAATCCATATTTGCATCCCTCGACAGATCTGTAAATGCAATATCTGCTCCCTCCTGTGCATAACGTAATGCGATCATCCTTCCAATACCTCTGGCGGCACCGGTAACCACTGCAACTTTTCCTTTAAGTAGATCCATGATATAGGTTAATTTTTTCAAGATAAAACAAATGCAAAGAAATGAAAAAAACAATTACCTGTAATAGAGAGGGATCTAGTTCAAAAGTGCAGCCATCTTCTCCCCTATTTCAGCTGGTGATACTACTACGGTTATACCACACTCTTCCATGATCTTCATCTTTGCCGCTGCTGTATCGGCTTTTCCCCCTATAATGGCCCCGGCATGACCCATCCTGCGTCCCTTTGGAGCAGTCTGACCTGCTATAAACCCGACCACCGGCTTAGTTCCATGCTCTTTGATCCAGTAAGCTGCATCCGCTTCCATGCTTCCGCCGATCTCCCCGATCATGATGATGCCTTTGGTCTGTTCATCCTTCATCAACAATTTGATTGCATCCAGTGTAGTTGTCCCGATGATCGGATCACCACCGATACCAATACAGGTGGATTGCCCCAATCCTGTTTTGGTGATCTGATCCACAGCTTCATAGGTCAGAGTCCCCGAACGTGATACAATCCCGATGACTCCTTTCTGATGGATAAATCCCGGCATGATCCCTACCTTGGCCTCACCAGGGGTGATTACTCCCGGACAGTTGGGACCAACCAGCCTTGTATCGCGGTTTTTCAGGTAGGCTTTTACCTTGATCATGTCAGCTGTTGGAATGCCCTCTGTAATGCACACTACAAGTTTGATCCCGGCGTCGGCAGCCTCCATGATGGCATCAGCGGCAAATGGTGGTGGTACAAAGATCACAGAAGTATCCGCACCAGCCTTTTCGACCGCTTCGCTAACGGTATTAAATACGGGTCTTCCCTGGTGCTCCTGCCCCCCTTTTCCCGGGGTTACCCCACCAACCAGCGTGGTACCGTATTCAATCATTTGCCGGGCATGAAAAGTACCTTCGCTTCCGGTAAATCCCTGGACAATGACTCTGGATTTTTTATTCAATAATACGCTCATTAATCAGTTGTGTTATAGGTTTTGAATGAGTCCCAAATGTAACTAAAATTTCGTACATTTCGACATGGATGCAATCCTCTATATTGGCATCTCCCAGACCCTTTTTATCGGCATCCTGATTGCAGTTAAGAGGCCCAGAATGATGGCCAACAAGATCCTCGCAGCGTGGCTGTTTATTATCTGTATTGAGATGATCATAGTCCTGCTAAATGAGACCATGGCAGAGCTTTATCCCATCAAGATCCTTCCCTATACCTATGGCCCGCTTTTACTGTTGTATGCCAAATGGATGACCTCCGAAAAACCGCAGTTTGATAACCGCTATCTGTGGCACTTTTCACCCTTTATCATCTTCCTGATTGCCTCCCTTGTTTTCATAGATGAACCGGTGATGCATGGCACATCCGGATTCCTGGTGATAGACAGGTTTGTGTCATTCAGGATCATCTACGCGATCACATTTTTTATCTCAATTTCCGCCTATTCAGTGGCCACCTTCGTGGTGATACACAGGCACCAGAAAAGGCTGAAAGAACTGGTAAGCTACTCCTCGGGAAAGATCACGCTTCAGTGGCTGCTGGGCCTCTCCATCACCTTCTATTCAGGATATGTGATCATGTTCATTTTTGGAGGAATCGATATTCTGACGGGCTTTATGCCATTCGATCCATATGAACTCTCCTTTATCAGCCTGACACTTCTTACCTTTCTGTTCGGAGTATTCGGATTTAACCAGCCCAGTATCTTTGAAGAGGTTGTCCGGTATAAAAAACAGGATGAATCTGAAGATAAGGAGGCCGATTCAAAGAAATACCAGAGGTCAGGACTGAGACAGAAGGATGTGGCTGATTATGTAAATAAGATCAGGAAATATATGGTTATCGAAAAGCCTTACCTGGACAGGGAACTTACCATTTATAACCTCTCTGAACAGCTGAAGATATCCAGGCATATCCTGTCGGAGGTGATCAACGAGCATATGGGAATGAACTTTTACAACCTGGTCAATGAATACAGGGTCAATGAGGTAAAAGAGCGTATGAAAAGCGAAGATATGAAACAGCTCACCATTCTTGCTATTGCATTCGATTCGGGTTTCAATTCCAAATCAAGTTTCAATACTATTTTCAAAGAGAAGACGGGTCGAACCCCCAGTGAATACCTGGTTGAACTCAGTGCCAAAAATTCCTGAAAGATCTTCCCAGAACCGATCTGTAGATGCGCAGATAGAATTTGCGATGGGGAGGGTACTTCAAAAAGAGCTCGAACCACATGGGTTTAACCATAATGGTCTTGTGGTGACTGAACTCATTAAAACCAGCCCTGCCGTGATAGCTGCCCATCCCTGAAGCTCCAACCCCACCGAAAGGTGCGTTCATATTAATAAAAAGCATGATCACCTCGTTGATCATTCCTCCTCCGGAAGCAACTTCCTTCATGATCTTCTTTGCCAGTTGTATTTTACTTGTGAAGATATAGAGAACAAGCGGTGTGGGCTTTAATTTAAGAGACTCCACCAGCACTTCCAGATCGCTATAGGATAGAACAGGCAGGAGCGGACCGAATACCTCTTCCTGCATCACCGGATCGTCGGGGGTCACCCTGTCCATGATAGTGGGTTCAATATAACAATCAGACCGGTTCATCCCCCCACCATAAACCACCTTTTCAGGATCTATCAGTCCGGCTATCCGGTCAAAGTTCAGTTCATTTACCACCCGCGGTAGCAAGGGGCTGCTTTTGGGATCGGAACCTGTAATCCAATTCATTTGCTTTCCTATTTCCTGAATAAGCTGCTCCCTTATGGATTCATGCACATAGAGGTGATCAGGGGAAACACAGGACTGGCCATTGTTGTGAAGTTTTCCCCACGCAATCCGCCTGGCAGTGCGTTTCAGATTGCAATCCGGCATAACGATAACCGGGTTCTTTCCCCCGAGTTCCAGTGTCACAGGTATAAGCTGTTCTGAAGCTGCCCGCATCACAATTCTGCCCACCCTGGTGCTCCCGGTAAAGAAAATCTTGTCAAATTTCTGCTTAAGCAACTCGGTTGTCTCCTCCACTCCCCCTTCTACCACATGAACCAGCTCCTTTGTAAAGTTATTGTTGATTAATGTGGCCAGTGCAGCAGCAGAATTTGAGGTGACTTCACTGGGTTTCAGTATAACAGTATTTCCTGCAGCCAGCGAGGAGATCACAGGGACCAGGGAGAGCATATATGGATAGTTCCATGGACCGATTACCAGGGTTACCCCATAGGGTACAGGAACCGTTCTGGACCGGGCCGGAAAATTGGAAAGATTGGTAAGCCGCCAACTGGAACGTGTCCATCTTTTCATTTGCCGGATGGCACCATTAATTTCGCCGTAGGGAAGACTTAATTCATTCTCGATAGTTACCATTTCAGGTTTCCGGAAATCCTTGTATATGGCTTCTGTCAGCAAAGCCTCATTGGCCAGTAACAGATCATGAAGCTTGCGCAGGTTCTTCTTTCTCTCAGAGACTGGCATGGTGTGACCGGCCAGAAAATAGTCACGCTGGGATGCAATTAAATTCTTCATGGATCTAAAAATAGCAAATATAGTGTCAAATGGTTCAGACCTGTCGGCTTGAACCCATTCAACACGTTTAACAAGTCCGGACCGCTCCAGCCGGACGACGCAGAAGGGAAGTCATGCTAGATTTACGGCATGACAAGAAAAATGCTATCTGGAGTGTTGCTGATATTTGTGGCTTCAGCTGTAATGGGGCAGGGACTTTTTGAATCAAACCTCCTCGAGAACCCGGTAGATCAAGGTAGGGATCATATATCCATTGGAGGATTTTTACGTTCAGCACTCTATCTTGGTAATACCCCTCTCGGGGAGGATCCCTACCTGCAGAGCGCGTATGGACAGGCAAGCCTGCAGTTAACAGCAAGAGCCGGAACAAAGGCATCGGCTCACGCCGAAATCCGGTTCAGGTATGGGACCGAGTGGCAACAATCTGTTTCAGAAGTAGAGATCAGGGAAGCGTATGTGGATCTTCAAACAGGGCCGGCAGGTTTCAGGATGGGAAAACTGATTTCCCCCTGGGGAAAAGGAACACTGTTCAACCCGACCAATAAACTCACTCCAAGGGATCCCACCAGACGGTCGCCTGAAATTGATGATATGAATCTGGGGATCTGGGCCCTGCAGGGAGATGTCAATATGGGATCTTACCTGAAGCTGACCGGAACATGGAACCCGCTTTATCAGCCTGGTAAGCTATTTATTGAACCCATCCCGATGCCCGGATATGTATCCTTCCTCGAACCGGATTATCCTGGTGTTACACTGGATAAAGGTAGTTATGGCTTTTCGCTGGATCTCCATGCTCCGATACTGGATGCGTCACTCTACTGGTTTGATGGATACCATAACTGGCCGGGCATTGCATTTGACTCCTTTGAAATGGATTCGCTCAGTATGGAACCCATTGCATTGAATATCTATGAGAAAGCCTACCGGATCAGGATGGCAGGTGCGGATATCTCAGTCCCTGTCGGTTCCTGGATCCTGAGGTCTGAAGGCGCATGGTTCCGGTCGACCAAAAGCCATGATGGGATGGAATACCTCCCCTTCCCCGAACTCTCCTATACAGCCGAACTGGAAAGGAGTGGCTCATGGCTGACCGCCATCGCAGGTTACTATGGGAAATTTATCATGGACTTTACTCCTGCACTTGCCGAACCCGCACTCTCTGCAGATCAGGAACAGTTACTCCCGCTGATTCAGGGAGAAACGAACATCAATACAGCTGCTATGGTGGACAACCTGGTAAAGGAGCAGGTCGCAGCATTCAACAGGCTATACAATTACCAGCTGAAGGAGTATTATCATTCAACATTCCTGGTTTTAAGAGTAAACCTTCTACACGATGAGGTGGAGATCTCACTTCCTGTGATATACAATATTACAACTAAAGAGTGGGCCACTCAGCCATCCATATCATGGGCACCTGCTGATGGCTTGCTTGTGAAAGCTGGTTACAGTGGTTTCTGGGGAGGTAAAAATTCACTTTATGATCTGGTAGGACCGGTGCTAAATGCAGGCTTTATCTCAATGACGATTACATTTTAAACTTGAACGATGAATAAAAAGTTGATTAAATACCGCTGGTGGATTATCGCAGCTTCCATCCTTCTCACTGTTGGACTATCCATGTCGCTCCTTAAACTGGAGATCGATCCGGATCTGAAAAACTACTTTCCCAAATCTATGACCTCAATGGTCAATACGGATAAAATTGAGGAGGTATTCGGAAACCAGGACATCATCATGATGATTTTTAAGACTGAGGATATCCTGGATGCATCCACTTTAAATCGTGTAAGATCTGTTGAAAAAGCCATTGACAGAATGGATGGGATCAAACGAACTTCGTCACTGTTTGGCTCCAATTATATACATGGCGAAGAGGGGATTTTGTATGTGGATCCAACCGTCCTTCGCATACCCAATAATGATGCCCAGCGGGAGGAACTTCGTGAGACAATAAGAAGTAACGACCTCGTCTACAAGGTGATGGTATCGGACGATTTCAAAGCAACAGCCATGGTGATGACACTCACCAAAGATGCAGATGAAGATGCGGTTTTTAAGGGGATCAATCATATCCTGCAGGAGTATCCGGGGAAGGAAGAGATCCTGTTCGGCGGTCTCCCGTACCTCCGCCAGGCCATCGATCATGATATTAAACGCGACGGTATGATCCTGATCCCGATCGCACTCCTGATGATGTTGATTTTCCTCTATCTGGTCTTCAGGGAGTGGAGAGGTGTCTGGCTCCCGTTTCTGGTGGTGGTTATGTCAGCGCTGATCGGGCTCTCCATGATCCCGATCCTGGAATGGAAATTCTATATCATCACCATCCTGGTACCCATTATTCTAATTGCGGTGGCCAACGACTACGGCATACATATGATTTCCAGGTACCAGGAACTCAATGCTTCAGGGAACCATGAAAGTATGCCTGAAAAGGCGGTCCGTATAACCCGTGATCTCTGGAAGCCGGTCATCATAACCGGGCTTACCACCATAGCGGGGATATCAGCCCTCTGGGCACATACCATGATCCCTGCACGCCAGATGGCCCTGGTAGCCAGTATCGGGGTCTTAATGGCTATCATTTTCAGCCTGGTACTTTTACCTGCCCTGCTCTCGTTGCTGCCGGAATCGAAGTATATACCTTCTATTTCAGGTGTATCCGGATCTGGAGGTAAAAGCCTGCTGAGAAGGTTCTCCTTTTTTGTCGTCAGGAATCGCAGGATAATACCGGTTGTGGCTCTGGGAACCACCCTGATCATCTCAACCGGGATATTCTTTCTAAAGGTCGACTCCAATGAAGAAAATTTCTTCCCGGAAAAGCACGAAGTGAAGCGGGCAGCAAAAATTATTAACTCTAAGTTTGGCGGATCAGAGAATATCTCTGTACTCTTTTCGGGTGATATGCTTGACCCGGGACTTCTCCAGAGGATGGAGTCCTACAGGAAAGAGATGGAGAAAATGGATGCTGTGGACTACACCATCGGATTCTCAGGTGTGGTGCGTGAACTCAGCAAGGCACTGAACGACCCGGTTGATCCTCTGTATAACAGGATCCCTCCCTCAAGGGATGCAGTGGCTCAATACATGGAGCTATACTCCATGAACGGTGATCCTGAAGAACTGGAACAGTTGGTGGACTTCAATTATGAGCATGCGCTGCTGATGATTCGGATCAATGATCCCAACAACGAGGTGGTCAACGGGATCATCAGCAGACTGAAGGAGATTACCAGCGGGGATACGTCGGTTGAAGCCATTGGTGGATACGGTTATGTGCGGACCGAGCTGGCCAACAAGGTACTCAGGGGTACCTATTACTCCCTGGGCATTGCGCTAGTCATTATTTTCATCCTGCTTTCCCTCATATTCAGGTCACTGAAAGCCGGACTGCTGGGGATCATCCCGCTTACCATCTCGCTGGTGGTACTGTTCGGTATGATGGGAATAACGGGGATCCGGCTGGATGTGGCCACTGCCCTGCTCTCTTCGATAATGATCGGTGTAGGGGTCGATTATTCCATTCATTTTCTCTGGAGATACAGAGAGGAGCGCAATCAGAACAGGCCGGCAACAGAGGCTGTGCTGACCACACTCTCCACAACCGGTCGCGGGATCATCTTCAATGCGTTGTCTGTCATTGTCGGATTTGTGGTATTGATCATCTCCTCCTTTACCCCCATCCGGTTCTTTGGGATCCTGGTTGTGGTCTCAATCCTGAGTTGTCTGGCAGGTGCGCTGGTCATCCTGCCAGCACTGGTTCTCCGCTTCCGTTTCAGGTTCCTTGAGCCATCGGATGCAGAGGTTACGGTCCATGATATCAAATCAAGAAGAGCCATGAGAAGAGTGGCCATGGGTATATTGCTGGCCCTGCTGGTCTCCATAAGCGCCAGTGCCCAGGATGCAGGAGAGATCATTAAAAAAAGCAATGATGTATTGAAGATTAATTCCTTTGAGGCGGTCTCCACCCTGACCATCACCGATTCAAAAGGGGACCAGCGTATCAGAAAAAGCTCCATGGCTTCCATGTCATTGCCCGACGGGACCGAGAAGAGAATTATCAAGTTCGTCTCCCCGGCAGAGGTAAGTGGCATCGGGATCCTGATTTTTGACTACCCGGAGAAGAGTGATGATATGTGGATCTACCTGCCGGCACTTCGAAAAACACGGCGGATCGTCAGCAGGGAGAAGAGCAAAAGTTTCATGGGAAGTGAGTTTTCAAATGCCAATATGACCGCACCCGGACTTGAAGACTTCCACTATGTGCTGCTGGGAAAAGAGGTGTACCAGGGACATAATTGCTATATGATAGAATCAACCCCGTTAAACTCAAATATAGAGGATGAATATGGATATAGCCGGGCTGTTTCATGGATAGATGAAAATAACTATCTTGTTTACCAGATTCACTATTTCGATTTTGACGGCGAGGAGTTTAAAATCATCAGTAATCAAACGTTCAAAGAGCTGGAAAAAGGAAAGTTCATGGTGACCCGGATGGAAGCCAGAAACAGCAGTAATGGCCGCAGTTCCGAAATGGTGATGAATAAGGTGGATGTCACACCCACCAACGCATCCTATTTTACTGTAGCCTATCTGGAAAAAGAATGAAAAAAAAACTGTTCCTCTGTTCAACGATCCTGTTCTGCCTCTGCATCTCTCTGTTGTCACAATCAACTTCCAGTGGAACTCTCGAGATCAGATTTATTGATATCAGGAACAACAATGGAAAAATTGCCATAGGGATCAATACAAAGCCAGAGGGATGGCCCAGGCAGCCCCAGCTCGGGTTCGACTGGAAAAAGGAGAACCTGGTCAATGGGGTATTAACGGTAAAGATCCCTGGCCTGCCTTACGGATCGATTGCCATCTCAGCCCTGGATGATGAAAACAGTAACCTGGAAATGGATATGTTCCTTGGTATCCCCAAAGAGGGTTTTGGGTTCTCCATGGATCCTCCCTTCAGACTTTCGGCCCCGAAATTTGAGGAATGCTCCTTCCGCCTGAACCAGCCCACCCAGCAGATCACTATCCGGTTCAGGTATGCCGGTAAGGGTAAATAGCCATATATTCCCTATTTTTGTGCGATGTCTTTCGACTCCACCATATGTGCACTGGCTACCCCGGGACATGGTGCCATCGCTGTGATCCGGATAAGTGGTCCGGATGCCATCGGCATCACAGAATCTGTTTTCCAACCTGCCACCACAGGGAAACTCCTGAAAGAGCAACAGCCCAATACCATTCACTTCGGTACCATCCGGAACGGGGAAGAGGTTGTGGATGAAGTGCTGGTGAGCCTCTTCAGGGCACCCCATTCCTATACCGGGGAGGACTCCATCGAGATCTCCTGTCATGGATCACCCTACATTCAGCAGCGGATCCTGGAACTGCTGGTAAGTCACGGGGCTGAACCCGCCCGGCCGGGTGAATTCACCCAGCGTGCCTTCCTGAACGGCAAAATGGACCTCTCCCAGGCAGAAGCCGTGGCGGACCTGATCGCTGCTGAATCGGAAGGTGCACACCGGGTGGCGCTGCAACAGCTCAGGGGTGGATTTTCGGACCGGTTGAAATCATTAAGGGAACAGTTACTTCATTTTATCTCTATGATTGAGCTGGAATTGGACTTCAGTGAGGAGGATGTGGAGTTTGCCGACCGTTCCAAACTGATCGAACTGGTCGGCCAGATAGCCAGCCTGATCGATGAACTGATCAACTCATTCCAGCTGGGTAATGTGCTGAAGAACGGGGTTCCGGTAGCCATTATTGGCCGGCCCAATGTGGGCAAATCCACCCTGTTAAATGCCATCCTGAAAGAAGAAAGGGCCATTGTCAGCGATATCGAAGGAACCACCCGTGACTCTATAGAAGATACCATCAACCTGGGAGGGATCAATTTCCGGTTTATCGATACAGCCGGCATCAGGGAGACTGCCGATACCATAGAGAACCTGGGTATCAGGCGGACCTACCAGAAGATAGAACAAGCTTCGGTTGTGCTGCTTCTGACGGAGGCGGACGATGACCCGCTGATCATCCAGCAATCGATCGAAGCGATCCGGCAACAACTGAACGGAGGCAAACAGCTGGTGGTGGTCCTGAACAAGTCGGACCGTGTTCCGGCGAAACAACAAAAGACCCTTCAGAAAAAGGTCTCCCTCCGGGAGAATGAGTGTATCATATCCATCTCCGCAGAACAGGGCCAGAACATTGATGCCCTTACCGGGATGCTGCTTGAAATCGTCAATCTGGGAAGCATGAAGCACCAGGATGTGGTCATTTCCAACATCCGGCACTACAACGCCCTGAAAATGGCCTCTGAGGCTCTCTCGCGTGTCTCTGACGGGCTCACCTCCGGCCTGCCCACCGATCTGCTGGCACAGGACATCCGTGAGGTGTTGCACTATCTGGGAGAGATCACCGGCGAGGTAACCACCGACGAGATACTGGGCAACATCTTCAAGAATTTCTGTATCGGGAAATAAACCTTCCAGGTCACCCTTTAAAGAGTAATAGATAATATTACAATAAAATCAAACTGTCCAATAGTTCACTCATTGAACCTTATGAGCGGTGATAGACTCAGTTTAATTTCGGATCTGACTTCTCGTAAACCTGTTGTTTTGCCTTTTGAATGGCAATCAGAACAATAAAGTCCTTATGGTGCCGTACATCACCATCCAGCAACATGTCATTTGTAATTTTTATGGCTGTTCGTCTCAGATCCTCCGGTAATTGTTTCATCGCATCCGGATAACTCGTTTCAGTATACAGCATGTTGGTACATTCGTTTATTTTAATCCTGTAACCGCTAAAAGGATACCATACTTACTGACAGGTACAATAGCAAGGCTGTTTTCCAGGTATGACTTCTATATACTATACGTACATCTATCGTCAAATGTTCAAGAAATTAGCCTGGCAACAAATTGTATTAGCCGCTCTACACCAATAGAAAACAATAATCCTGATATAAAGGGAGTGATAATAGGTAGAGATGAAGGTCAGTTGAGTGGTTTAAGCGAAAGGATCCATTCGATCCATTGATCCATTCCTTCTCTTGTCTTTGCTGAAAGTTCCATAAATCGCAGGTTCGGGTTCACAGTCAGTGCATTTGACTTCACCTTTTCAAGACTGAAATCCACGTAAGGCAACAGGTCCGTCTTGTTTATAATACAGAGACCGGCCCGCTCGAAGATGGTGGGATATTTCAGTGGCTTGTCATCCCCCTCAGTCACACTGATAATCACCACCCTGACCTGCTCACCAAGTTCGAAGAGTGACGGACAGACCAGGTTGCCAACATTTTCTATGAAGAGTACACTATCGTTATCCGGATCAAGTTTTTTGACAGCCATCCGGATCATCTCTGCATCCAGGTGACATCCGTAACCAGTGTTGATCTGCACAACAGGGGCTCCAGCTTTGTCAATGCGCTCAGCATCATTCAGGGTCTGCTGGTCACCGCCGATTACAGCCATGGACCGCTTCCCTTTTATTGAGACAATTGATTTTTCCAGCAAGGTTGTCTTCCCCGATCCCGGCGAACTCATCAGGTTTATAACCACCACACCCTTTGCTTCGAAGTAACCCCGGTTCCGCTCTGCTGCCAGATTGTTCTGACCCAGGATATCCTCTTCAACCCTGATACGCCGCTCCGTTGAGGAACCATGGTGGTCGTGGTCGTGAGGATGGTCATGCTCATGGGAATGACCATGATCATGGGAATGACCATGATCATGGGAATGTTCGTGGTCATGGGAATGGTCACGACCATGGCCCGGTTGGTTGCTATCGATGGAACCTACCGGATCCTCCTCTCCGGGCCGGGAGATCTTTACATCATGGGAATCGGTACCGCATCCGCAAGTATCACACATTTTCTTTAAGTTTTTATTCTACCAGCATAGATTTGATCTGTAACTCCCTTCCCCTGATCAGGAATGTTTCTGTCTCGCTGCATTCAGGGCATTTTATAAATAGTCCGGTTGGGATAAAGAGGTGTTTGCATTGCTGGCATTCAGCGAGTGGTTCAATCCGGTTAATCCTGAACACAGTATTCTCCAGCAGAGTGCCTCTGACCGCTGCCTTTAATCCAAATTCCAGGGAAACATATTCGATTCCTGAAAGCATACCTATATCAAGTTCAACCTCTGAAACAGAAGCAGCAGATGCTGCCCTGGCCTCTTTAACTGCCAGGTCCACAATACTGATGGCAATCGATAATTCGTGCATATTTCCCTTGGAAGATAGACTTTAAATCGCTCTTTTACCATTTTATGCCGGATTTTTTCAGCAAGGTACCAGTTTCGAAAGGTGTCTCAGTTGAACCGGCAAAAAAAACAGCAGAAGCAAAGCTCCTGCTGTTTCCACTCGGCATTCTGAGGATTCATACTAACGGGTCTCCACGACGGCATATCTTGTTTTCTTCCAGAATTTTTCAGGTTGTGTGATCTTTATGTACTCCACAATACTGTCATTGCTAACTACCTGGTAAGAACCTACCGGGTGATTGGAGATGAGTTCAACCTTTTTTGCATTGACATCTATCCTGTCCGTCTGACTGATACTGATCTGGTCGAATTCGTTGTCAGAAAGTTCTGCGGGGACCACCTTACTTTTACCGAGGCCCAGGAAGCCACCTTCTTTTGTAACCACACCTTTCTCCTCCAGTTCCTTGTAGTTACCGGATGCCAGGTAAGCTTTGTCAAGTTCAGCTTGATTCTGGCTGATCAACGCATCTTTCACCTGAATGGTTTGTTCCCTTTCCACCACTTCCGTATCGAGGCTGTCGATCATGGTATTCAGCTCTGCCAGCTTGAAGTCGCGATTCACCAGCTCCGATTTTAATACATTGATGCTGCTGTCGCGCTGTTCGATCGATTGCTCCAGGAGTGCCATCTTATCCTCCAAAGCGGCAATTTTGAGTCCGGATGCCTTCAATTTTTTATTTAAGGACTTGACCTTTGCCTTGTTCTCCTCCAGCATGGTATTCATTTGCTTGATCTCGCTCACAATGCGTTCACGAACATCATTTGTAAATTCAGGATCGTCCACTGAAGTAGCCAGCAGGTTCTCTTGCTCCCGCACGATATTCATGTCTTTTTCAATCGCATTGAACGTCATTACCAGGTCATTGATGACCGAATCCCGGTGTTCAATGATCCCATTGAGGTTTTCATGAACCATTTCTGCTTCCGTCCGCTGTACCTTGAACTTGTTCTCACGGACAAAAAATACAACTGCTAACGCTACCAACAGCGTAACTGATACTGCCGACAGGATCTTAACTGCCCTGTTGTCTCCGCTTCCCTGATTTTTGTTGATTTCATTTTCCATTTTGATATCCTATTAATATGATTGATTGATTGATGTGAATTCATATGCCAAAGGATGTGCCAGAATGAGACAATTGGCATAAGATATTGTAATTCAATATAATAGGATGAACCTGAAAGTGTATTTCCTTTCTCATAATGAGAATCGATTCTCAAAATGAGCCGTTTTCAGGTAGTTTTCTGCTCTTTCAGCATGCGGTAGATGGTGGCCGCTCCGATATCCAGCTTTCTGGCGACCACTTTCACATCATTTTCGTATTTATCCAGGTAGGCCGTGACGATCCTGTGGTCATATTCCCTGAGCGTAAGATTCTCAAGCTGTGAAATATCGATGATCTCTTCTTCTCCAAAAACAATATCTACCGGTTCGATCTGATCACCATCACTCAGGGTAACAGCCAGTTCCATCACAGATTTCAATTCCCGTATATTCCCCGGGAAGGGATATTGCCTGAGTTTTTGCATAGTGGAAGGAGCCAGTTTTTTAGCCGGCAGCCTGTTTTCCTCGCTGAAGGATCTGGCAAAATGGGTAGCCAGGATCAGGACGTCGTTACCCCTTTCCCTTAGCGGGGGCAGTTCAATGGACAGGCCCAGCAGACGATAGTAAAGATCTTTCCGGAAATTCCCTTTCCTTACCTCCTGCGCAAGATTTTTATTGGTGGCTACTATGATGCGGCAGTTGATACTGATGTTCTTATTACTGCCTACCCTGGTGATCTCCTTTTCCTGAAGGGACCTGAGCATTTTAACCTGAAATGCCATATCCATCTCCCCTATCTCGTCCAGAAAAAGTGTGCCGTTGGAGGCTTCCTCAAATTTTCCCTTACGCTGGTAGCTGGCTCCGGTAAAGGCTCCTTTTTCATGGCCGAACAATTCACTCTCCACCAGTTCCGACGGAATAGCGGAAACATTGAAGGCCACGAACGGACCGGACCTGGAGACCGAATTATAGTGGATAGCCTTGGCAACCAGCTCTTTCCCGGTCCCGGTTTCACCAAAGATAGATACGGTGATATTGGTGATCGTTGCCCTGGATACAAGTTCCTGAACCTTTTTAATGGCTTTGCTCTCACCGATGACCAGGTGACTGAAACTGTATTTTTTCTGAACTTCCTTTTTTAGTTCGGAGATCTCCTTCTTCAATCCCAGATGGTTACGGATATTCTGGATCGTGTTTAGTAGCCGCTCCCTGATATCATTGGTTTTAATAATATAATCATAAGCTCCCTCTTTCAGAAGTTCCACTACCACGTTGATATCTGCCTGTTCAGAGATCATGATCACCTGGATATCCGGATTCACGTTTTTGATCCTCCTGAGTACATCAATACCGGTCATATCGGGCAGGCGGTAATCGAGGGTGATCACATCCGGCTCCCGGTCCAGGTTGTCCATGCAATCCCCCCCATTCTGAAAACTGTGGACCTGATAGTCAGGGTTCAGGGAAAGGGTATGCACCAAAAGCTGGTTATACCAGTCGTTATCCTCAACTACAAATACCTGCAATTGTTTTTCGGTCATTGGGATCTCATTATTTTTATTTCATTTGCCTGAACTGTTCATGAAGGCTTTTTCCTGCTACGGAACTGCTTTTCCTGGCCTGACTGATCAGGTCCCTCAGGAGCAATTTATTTCCCCTTGGAGCTTTCATCTCAATTTGTCTGAGTTGCTCAAGCAGTTGTGAAAGTCCCAGGTGCCGGCCAGGAGGCATCAGTTTATGAGCCAGGTCCCTGACAGTCCCGAACCGGCTTTCATCAACCGCAACTTCCATTTCATCAAGCCCTTCAAGGGTGGTCTTCTCGAACTGGTTGATCATCTCTTCCACAAATCCCATGTCATCACCGGCCATACGGATCAGGTTGGAAAGGTCGCCATGCTTCCGGTCCGGCTGAAGCACTACCAGATCCTCCTGTTGACCGGACAGGCTGCTTTTATGCCCGAGCACCTCTGAGACCACTCTGGCTAACTGCGATTCCGTAAATGGTTTGATCAGGAATGCGTTGAATAGCTTCCCCTTTCCGGATTTGTCTTTATAGTTGGTATCAGCAGTGATCCCGAATACCGGGAGCTGCTTCATGGATTTTTTTAAGGTCTCCCTGATGAATTTGGTGGCATTCACTCCGCTGATACCCGGCATCCTCAGGTCCATCAAAACGATATCATATTCATTGTCACTCAACATATGGACCGCATCGACCCCATTCCTGGCCACATCATAATCCGCCTTCCATTTGTCAAGGATCGTTGTGATAAGCTTACAATTGTACTGCTCATCATCGGCCACCAGGAAGCGGAATCCTTCCGGAAGTTCAATCACGTGCACTTCAGGATGACCGGACACTATTTTCGCCGCTTCCCCAATCTGAAACTGAAGATTACAGGTAACCAGGGTCCCGATGCCCTTGGTGCTTTCAATGTTTACGCTTCCGTTGAACATTTCCGCAAGCTTTTTCACAATGGAGAGTCCCAGGCCGGTACCTCCGAATTTTACAGCAGTTTGCTCGTCCTCCTGGGTGAAATCCTGGAATATTTTATCGATGTTGGATGGATCTATTCCTAGACCATTATCCTTCACACTTACTGTCAGGCCGGCTGATTTGTTTACTGCGGGGTGGACCTGAACAGAGACTTCAACCAGGCCGTTTTCAGTAAATTTTAATGCATTACTCAACAGGTTATACAAGATTTGCTGGAAACGCTGTGCATCCCCGAAAAGGATGGTGTTCTGCATATTTTCCACATTGTACCTGAGCACGTTTCCCCTCTTTTCTGCCATACTGGTCAATAGTGTGCAGACATTCTTAACCTCTGTCCCGGGATCGAAGTGCAGGTTGTTCAATGTAAGCTTTCCTGCCTGCAGTTTTGAGAAATCGAGCGTGTCATTGGTCAGCCGCATCAACTGGTTGCTTGCAGAATCGACAATCTCGATCTTTTCCCTGACCCCTTCCTCAAGCGGCATACCCATTATCTGTTTGATGAAGCCGGAAATAGCATTCAGGGGTGTACGTATCTCGTGGCTGACATTGGCCATAAAGAGTTCTTTGGCTTTTACCAGTTCCTCTGTCTCCTTACGGGACCGGATCAGCGCATTGTTATACGACCTGTTCTTTCTGGAATAATTGATAACCAGGAATAGTACCAGGATAGAGAGGAGGGTGCCGGACAGAGAAAAGATACCAAGCAGTATATAGGTCTTCCTGGAAAGCTCGCCCGCCTTTTCATACCTTGACAGATCAAGCTCCCTCTCATATGCCTCCATTTGGGACATCAGGGAGAGAAATGCCTCATTGAGCGAACTGCTCGACCGGGTCAGCTCGGTCTCCTTGGCCTGGAGCTTCAACCCCGTCTCCTGTTCAGTTTTCTCTATCTCACCCAGCAGTGCAAGGATCTCTTCATTCTGAATTGTGGGAACTGCCTCTTCTTTCTTATCCCTTCCAAAGATCCTTTTGAAAAAGCCCTCTTTCTCTATCTCTATCGTATCCGGTTCCATAGTCTGGAAGCGTTCAGTCAGGTCAGAAATGGCGTTCCTAGTGGAGTCATATTGCCAGATGGAGATCATCTCCCTCCAGATCTGGATCTTTACATTTATCAGCGCATCGATGGTATCGATCCTGCGAGAGAACCATTCATCTTCAGGATACTGGTTGTAAAGTTTGTCGATGACGGAATCGATTCCTGTGATCAGTCCGCTATACTTGTGCAGGTATTTTTCTTCCCTTGTCAGGTCGTAAAGTCTGACATTGTTTTCAGCCCGGTCAATGGTGGTGGTGATGTCCCTGATGGTAGCCAGTCCTTCATCAGGGGTGCTGTTGCTGTATATCATGGTAACGACCGAGGAGATGCTCTTATAGGAGAGATAGCCGCTGAAAACAATGATAACCACCCCGGCAAAAAGCAGGAGTGCTATTTTAAAGGGCATCGATACCTTGAAACGGGCCATATTGAATTAATAAATATACCTGTAGTATTCAAACAAGAAAATCCCGCATTTGTTGTTCAAATACCCTATGAATCAAACATATTCGACTGGAAAGTTAAATGGATCCTCATATCACAATATTCATTATTACTATATTTATACGATTACCTGAAAGCAATTCATGACAAAACGGAATATATCTCATAAAAAACAGAGGCGCAGGAATAAGAATATAATTACAATTGTGGCGCTTCTGATCGTGATCCTCGGGATCCCATTCCTGTTCATTAATTACCAGGCCAACCGAAGCGGATTGAGCCGGGGTGACGTAATCAGGCGTATTCTGGGCAAAACAGAATCCGGAAGTGAGAAAGTTGATGAACAGCTGGAGAATGCCACAGGGGAAGAGATAGATTTTCTGGACCCTGTTCCAATCGGGCAGGAGTTCACCTCCCCTCCCCTAATAGCACATGTTCAGGCTGTCGATCTGGACAAAGATTCGCTTCTGGATGTGGTTCTTTGCGATGATAAGGGAAATTTCGTTTCCTGGATACGTCAATATCCGGCCGGAACCTACACGGAATCGGTACTTGCCAGTGACCTCATTGCACCGGCCCATGTGCAAATGATTGATTTTGATAAGGATGGCGACAATGACCTGATTGTGGGTGTTCTGGGGATACTTTTCCCAAATAATGATAAGATCGGATCCGTTGTGATTCTTGAAAATGACGGCGGGTTTCAGTTCAAGAAGCGTCTCATCGTTGAAAAAATAGCACGCGTTTCAGATGTCAGGGCGGGCGACCTGGACAATGACGGGGACATGGATCTCGCAGTGGCACAATTTGGCTATGACGATGGTGAAACCCGCTGGATAGAAAATCTTGGAAACTGGAAGTTTCAAAGTCATATACTGCAATACCTGTCAGGACCTGTTAATGTGGAAATAGTAGATATTGATAATGATAATGATCTGGATATCATTTCTTTAGTAAGCCAGGAATGGGAAGAGATTTACTGTTATATCAATGATGGGACCGGGCAATTCCAGCCCAACCTGATATTTGGATCAAGTAACCAGGATTATGGTTCAAGCGGGATCTCCCTGTATGACCTGGACCAGGATCAGGATGGATATCCTTTATACAAATGGTGATGCATTTGATTATATCCCACCTCAGGGCCGTCCATGGCACGGTGTGCAATGGCTGGAAAACAAGGGAAACCTGGATTTTGAATTCCACAGGCTTTGCAACTTTACCGGCGCCAGCAATGTGAGGGCAGCCGATATCGACAACGACGGGGATATCGACCTGTTTGTGGTCAGTGCGTTTAATATATGGGAGGATCCTGCATCCAATAGTTTCATCTGGCTGGAGAATATAGGCGGGATGCAATTTGTAAAACGTGATATCAGCAAGAATCCCACACATTTGCTAACCTGTGAACCCGGCGATTTTAACAATGACGGAATGATCGATGTGGTAACAGGAGGTATGCACACTTATCCGCCGTTTGACCGCATGGGCAGGATTACCTTATGGCTGAATAATGGCAAGGTTAATTCGAAGCGTTGAATCGATCGGCTATATTTTCAAGTTCAGCAAGGTAGGCCGAAGAAAAATTCTCACGACGGGCAAGGTTGATGGTCATACTGATGACCTGCCTGGCATCCGGCATATCTCCCAGCGCTGCATCTGCAATGGCCAGGCTCCTTCCGGCAGATATCAGAGTAATGGAACGGCTGGTGGTGTGAATGAATGCCCGTTCTGAATACTCTTTTCCCTCATTCATATCTCTGAGTTCCGGGTCGGGACAGGTTACCAGCAGGGTGCCCAACCGCTCCAACAGGTAAGGATCATTGGCATTGTATATAAGGGACTCGCTGTAATGTCCTATGGCTTTGTCCCACTTTTTGTGCCTGATTAACAGATTGCCCAGGTGCCTGATGGTGGTTATATCCTCCGGGTTACCCTTAATGGATTGTTCATAGAAACTAATTGCTCCGTCGATATCCCCATTTCTTTCAGCCAATCCACCAGACATCTTTAGAACTTTTGGAAGTGTCGGTGCAATTTTTTTCAATCTGGATAATTGAACCATTGCTTTTTCCTCCTCGCCAAGATCGAACAACAGGCTGGTAACGTCTGCAAGAGCATCCGGCTTATCATGATATTCTTTGAGCAACGCATCCAGTATCTCATTCGCCTTTTGCCTCTCCCCGACCGTCCAGAAACAAATGGCCATACAATTTTGAATTTCAGCATCATCCGGTTTTAAATCAAGTGCCCTGGTAAAATATTTGATGGATTGGGGGTACAATCTTTTTGAAAAAAAAGCATACCCATATTATACATTTCGGTAAAATTGTCCTTGAAAAAGCTGATGTGTTGATCGATGTATGCCCCTGCCTGCTGATCCAGGTCCAACATAAGACAGATCTTAATTGCTTTGGAGAACAGATATTTGTTGTCAGGCAGATATTCCATGGCATGATTTACAAGCTTCATGGCCCACTCCGGATAAATGCTGCTTTCTGCTTCATCAATCTTCTTAAGCAGGTATAATTCAGATCTGGATAATAAAACCAACCTGTCAACCAGTGTATCAACAGGTGGGGCAAATGCCACAAGATCATTTGCACGTGTTGTATACCTGTTGCTAAGATTTGTATCACCGGATATACTGTACAAATTACCGAGAAGCCTGTAGGCTGGACCAAAAGACCGGTTATTCATTATGATCTCTTTCAGTGTACTTTCTGCAAGATCCATCTGCCCCTTATCAAAAATAGATCCTGGATAGCTGGAACATGGCATATGTACTGAGGGGAAAATAATCATACCGGGTGGGATTTTTTGGCACGAGATTTTCATTCTTCGTACCCGTAATTTTCCCGAATAACATTTCTGCCAGCTCATAGTCCCTTAAATTCTTGTATTCTTCACCAAGATAATAGCACGCCAGGTCCATATCCGGATCCTTATCAATCACACTTTTAAAATTCTCAACGATGGCATCGGCATTACCCATTTCAATGCTCAGGTATCCCAGGTAATAATTCCAGATCCATGCTGATTCATCTCTTTGAATGGCCAGATGGTAACACTCAGCTGCCTGTTCATAATTGGCGCTTGAATGGTAGGCCATTCCAAGCATTCCCAAATTGTCAGCTGACGGAACGCGCTTAGCTTTGGTAAAGGCTTGCGATAACTGCTCCTTTACAGCCACAGACAGGGAGTAAGAATCCGGGATGTCAGGGATTTGCGAGCGGTATTGATTGCTGCTAATGAATCTAACCAGGAATACTATCACCATCAAAGCAAAAACCCTTCCGGTAATAACAATAACCGCTTTTCTTTTTCCTTTCATTTTCTCCCAAGGGTAGCTAGCTTGTACTGCAATATAAATATTTATCTTTATTGTGAAGAGTCCAAACCCATATGGCATTTCCCGGAGTAGTCATAATAATATTATTGCTGGGACTGATCTTGAGTAAAAAGGTTTCAGCGCTTGCGGCATTAACGTGCGTACCTATCATTGTTGCTTTGGTGGCCGGATTCGGTCTGGATACATTCAGTTTTGCCGTGAAAGGGATCCAGAATATAGCCCCTGTGGCAGCGATGTTTATTTTCGCCATTGTATTCTTCGGGGTGCTCACTGATGCAGGCATGTTTGATCCCATTATCAACAGGATCCTCCGTATGGTCAGGAACGATCCTGCCAGGATCACTGTGGGAGCTGCCATGCTGGCTATGATCGTCCACCTGGACGGTTCCGGAGCGGTGACCTTTTTGATCACGATACCAGCCATCCTGCCACTGGTTGAAAAGCTGAAAATGGATAGACGCGTTCTGGCAGCCGTAGTTGCACTCGGTGCCGGGGATGCAGAGATCATTGTAGCCGGAGGAATGGAGAATATGAGCGCTGCACCCTTTGTGCTGGACAGGGCGCGCTGGGGATACCGGATGGGCGACGGAACCCTTGTCGACACCATGATCAATGATGCCCTTACCGATGTGTTCGAGGGATGCCATATGGGGATTACTGCGGAGAATGTAGCCGAGATGTACGGGATCACCAGGATGGAGCAGGATGAATTTGCTGCAGTGAGCCAGCAAAGGGCTGAAAAGGCCATTACAACGAAACGTTTCGAAGATGAAATTGTACCTGTGGAAGTGAAAATCAGTAACAAGGAGACTACACTGTTCAGGGTGGATGAATTCCCCCGGCCGGGTGTGACCAGTGAGGGGATCGCCGCTTTAAAACCCGCCTTCAAACCGGACGGGACGGTGACTGCAGCCAATGCTTCCGGGATCAATGACGGAGCAGCAGCAATGGTGGTCATGAATGCGGAGAAAGCACGGGAAATGAACATACAACCCATGGCACGGATCATCTCGTTTGCTTCAGCTGGCCTGGACCCGGCCATCATGGGAGCTGGCCCTATCCACTCCACCTCCAGTGCGCTGGAGAAGGCAGGGATTACCCTTGAGCAGATAGGCCTTATTGAGGCCAACGAAGCTTTTGCCGCCCAGGCCCTGGCTGTGGGAAAAACCCTGGGATTTAATCCGGATATTGTCAACGTGAATGGAGGTGCCATTGCCCTGGGCCACCCCGTTGGTGCCAGCGGTGCCAGAATCCTGGTCACCCTGCTTCATGAAATGAAGAAGCGCAAGGTCAAGCTGGGTCTCGCCACCCTTTGTGTGGGGGGCGGAATGGGTGTGACCACCATCGTTGAAGGACTATAAGCGTCATTATACAGTAACACTGATCGTGGTGACTGAATCGTATTCCGGTTGATTACTTCAGATTCTTTGATGGAATATTATAGACTGCCAGACCTGAAACCAGCAGAGGTAATGAGAATAATATAAATAGTAACGGAACGGACAAATTCATATCAGAAAGGATTCCGAATATGGCAGGTCCCAGTATGGCGCCGAACCGGCCCGCACCCACTGCCCAGCCTACACCGGTTGTTCTGACTTCCGTAGCGTAGACGCGGGTGGTAGCAGGCCAGTATCCATTGAATCCTCCCTGCACGAAGATCCCGATCAGAAAGGTGATGAAAAAGATAAGTGCATAGGTAAGTGTAATGGTTCCGTATAGCACCATGACCCCGAAAGCGATCATGAAGAATGTAAATATGAGTCGCTTTAATTTGAATCGCGAAGCCAGCCAGCCAATTCCGGTACTCCCCAGGAATGCGCCGATATTCAGTACAGTTCCCACATAAGTTGCCATTTTAAATGGCATTCCCGAATCGGTTGCGATACTGGGTATCCAGCTGATAAGCGTATACAGGGTCATGAACCCGAAAAAGATCCCTACCCATAGCCGGATGGTTGATCCGCGGTACTCCTTATTAAAAAGGATTCTCAAACCAGGTTGCCGGGTAATGGTCAATTCCGGTAATTGATCGATGTTTGCATGCCCGATCCTTTTTAGTACCCTGTTTATCCGATTAAGGGCATTCCCGGGTTGTTTTTTCAAAAGGTATTCAACGGATTCGGGCATAAATAAGATAACCATAATGAGCATAGCAGCTGAAATGATACCCGCTGAAAGATAAGCGGCACGCCAGCCGAACTGAGGTACTATCCATGCGGTATAAAATCCCATTATAATGGCACCTATGGGCCATCCGGCCTGCACGAATCCGACCGCCAGGTCTTTTCTTCGGTTATTTGAGATCTCGGATGCAACTGCTGCCATAGTAGGCAGTAAACCCCCGATACCCAGCCCTGCAAGAAACCTCAACACCAGAAGCTGGTTGTAGGCTGTCACCAGGGAGGACAGTATCATGGCAACAGATTCCAGGGCAATGGCAAAAATGAACAGTTTCCTGCGTCCTATCCTGTCCGCAATGGGGGCAACAAACAGGCAACCAAGGGTCATACCTGCGAGGCCTGAACTGAATATGTAGCCCTGTAATGCTTTGGTAAGGCCCCATTCCGACATTATTTCAGAACCTGTATATGAAACCACCAGCACATCAATCCCATCATTCATATTTAATATAAAGCACATTATGACCACCAGGACCTGGAACGCAGACATGGGCGTTTCACCTATAAGTTCAGTCAGAGAAGTATGTGAAGTTGATTGAGGCTTTGGACGATTTGGCATATGCGATTTCAATGGTCAGCCATCAGGATAACGATTTTTCCCTCCTCGCCCTTCTGGGCCTCTTTCAGTGCTTCCGGCAACTCTTCGAGTGAATAATAGCGTGTAATTACAAAACCGGGTTTGATGGTCCCTTTTTCGACCAGATAAATACATCTCTGAAAATCAACCGGATGATCGTAGATCAATGATGGTATGATGCTGTTACCTTTCGAGGAGAGCAACCTGGGACTGAAGGAGGCAGGATCTTCAGAGAGCCCCAGCACAATCACATCGGCCCCCCTTGGAGCCGATTGAATGGCCAGTGTTGCGGATTTTCCCGAACCCGCACATTCGAACACAGCAGCTACCTCCGCCTCCCGGTAAGCCGTTTCCAGGTCTCCCGATATATTTTCAGCTCCCATCTCAACTGCCATTCTGATCTTGGAATCCACAAGATCGGTGACCAGGACCCTGTAACCAAAGGCTCGTGCAGCATGGGTAAGCAACATACCAATGGCCCCAAGGCCAATGACTGCAATGGTCTCTCCCGGTTTGATATTGGAACGTTTCAGTGCTGAAAGCGCAACAACGGTTGGTTCGATGACAACAGCATCCAGGTCCCCTATGGAATCAGGAAGCATGTGTGCAAATTCACCGGGAAGTGCAACATATTCAGCAAAACAACCATGTTCACTGACACCTATTTTTCTTTTATTCCGGCATATGTTGCCTTTTCCTTTTCGGCATTCCGGACAATGCAGACAGGGAATGTTAGGTTCTATAACCACACGTTCCCCTACCCTTTCTTCATTGATCCCCTTGCCCACATTCACGATTACGCCCAGTCCCTCATGTCCTATGGTGAGCGGTCCGTCGTGTGAATGTCCGTTCTTATACATATGCACGTCCGAACCACATACTCCCACCATACGCAACCTGATCAGTACTTCATTCTCCCCGGGCCTGGGTACCATGGATTTGGTGAATTGAATTTTCAGGGGTTCAGTGAGAAGAGACTGCAGCATCTGTTTGTCCAATTTTGATAAATAATTCAGGTTGCTGATGGGCGACTGGCCTGTAAAGCTAAAAAAATAAATAATCAGGGCCAGCATGGAATATGCAATGTGGACCAAAAAACTCAATTGCTTTGAAAATCAGGCTCGAACTATCTTTTATGTTATTTGGCGTGTAATGTAATAGGTATTAAATTGCAGAGAACCAATCCTGCAATCAAAATGCCAGGTAACCCCAATAGACTATCCCGATTCCGGGTTGTTACCTTCTAGGTATCACATAGCAATCACTCAACAAAGGATTGGCGAGAAATTGTGACAAAATTCAAGTCGCTAGCAAACTTCTGCTAATCTGGCAGGGCGCTCTCATCTACGTAGTCGTCTGTAAAGTAGAGATAAATAGTGGAACCACCTGCTCCTTCAGCCAAATCCTGAGGACTGGACGAATAGTATCCCTGGGTAACAACGTTCCAATGAAATCCCGATGAAGTTCCGAGACTATATGCGCTATTTACCCTGAGGCCAGTGATCAATTGATCATTATAATCGTTTCTTCTCCTGTAAGCCAGGTATATATAGTCGCCCCCGGCGCCATGGTTCAGATCATGATTGATCATTACAAAGCCTTCTGGTAAATTAGCCAGACTCTCTCCATCAGAGGTATCAATGGTTGCCACTTCAGCCAGGGGTACGATGGTATCATTCTCCAATCCCGGCAAATAATAGATATAGATATATGCTCCCCCTGCATTGTTGTTCAGGTCATAGTTCAGCCTGTAATAAACGCGGCCTGTCACCCTGTCGGTATAAGGATTGGCTGCATTTTCTCCTTCAAGTATGATCACATCCAGAATACAGGCTCTGGGAGCAGGATTCACTTCAATTTCTCTATCTACTGCCCAGCTGGCATAAGCCGTTTCCAATTCATTCTTCCTGGTCTCGTCGTCACAGAATTCCCATATGGGTATAAGTCCGTTCTGAGTGAAATTGCAAAATACAAGGTTATTCTCAATACTACCGATCCAGGCATCATAATCATCCTTGGCGATTATATTGTGACCCAGTTCACTTGAGCCGCCATATACCTCCAGATGTTTCTCCATACTTGATTCAAAAGTATGCAGTTCCTCTTCAGAAATCACTGAAGTGCTCATAGAGCCTGAGCCCAGCCCCATGGAAAAACTTGCTTCGGCATAAACTCCAATACTTACATTGCTTTTCAGATCAGCTGTACGTCCCGAAATACTGTAATCCAACCTTCCTCCCACCACAATTCCGGTTAAGCAATGGGTGCCGTAGATCCGGAATATCTCGAAAGCCGGTACGGAGGCATCATTGATTTTACTTTTTGCCTGGGTGGTCATATAAGGTTTCAAATCATCAGCAGACCAATCGGTGGGAAAACGCAATTGGTATTTATTGATCATGCTGTGATAGGTGGCAAAGGAATAGCTATCATAACCATAGCGGCTCTCGCTGAAGTTGGTCTTTACAGATCCGCTGAAATACATATAGCTGCCTGACAGTCCAACAGAAACACTCAGAGAATTAGAATATTCCGCAATACTTGAACCTGAAGTAGTATTAAAAGTGCTGTGCTCGAGCGTTTTAAACTCAACCGCTCCATCTTTATTCAGTGCTTCGAAATCCAGTATAGCCGCTTTGACGTTTGAAGCATCGGCAAACGTTTCGAACACATCATAACCCGAACCCAGATTTTCAATCCCGTTGATTAAATCAGGATCTTCAATGGGTGGATAAGGACCCGGTAAACCTTCAGGTTCTTTGGTGCAGGCATGTGAAATAATAAGAAATAATATGAAATTAAGTATGACCAGAATACTGGAAAACGCAGACCGGTGACCTGAAATTTTATTCAAACGTGTAATGGGTTTCATTTTGAAGGTGTTAGGGATAAAGCAAAGTTTAGCTCATTTTACTATAAAATCAAAATAATCAGGTCGTTATTTTAAGAGTCCGCCCTGATAGAGCACATATTTCATCCCTGCTTGTGATGCAATAAATAACCACAAAACAATATCGCGCAGATACAATCTGATTATATTAATATCTGGTCAGTTGCATGACCTGTCCCCCGCCTGCGGCCAGTTGCAGGTTGATCACATCGGTCTTCCGCACGGTCAGGGTCTCCAGGTTGATGTGGTTCGGATGGATCTCCACGTCGCTTGCATCGCGATAGATCGTGGCTGTATATTCCCCATCATCCAGAAAGTCCAGGGGTATCTCCAGCGTCCTTGGTTCATGGTTGTTGATGCTGCCCACATACCAGCTGGTGCCCCTGCGCCGGGCCATGGTGACAAACTCCCCAACCGAGGCATCAAGAACCCGTGTTTCGTCCCAGGTGGTGGGAATACCTGTCAGGAATTCGAATCCCGGCTGGCCCTCATAAGCCTGTGGATAATCACATAAGGAGACCAGGTAGCTCTCCAGTATTACATACATGGCCAGCATATGACAGCGGGTGCCGATCATTAAAGGGCGGGTATACTGGGGTTTAAAACGTGATTCGGGTACTGCCCTGAAACCACCCAGATGATAGTCCGTGGCACCTGCCAGAAGGCGGGTGAAGACTATATTGAGATCATGTTCGGGACTAACGCCCCGGTCACTCCATTTATTCTGTTCATAGTTATAGGTTCCTTCACGGGTAAATTCATTTGGATAGGTCCGGTGCAGGCCGGTTGGTTTGTAGGCCCCGTGAAACTGGATATACAAATGATGGTCGGCCGCCCTCTGCAGTATCTCCTCCTGGATCCTGACCATCTCCTGGTCGTCCCGGTTCATAAAATCGACCATCAGACCTTTTACGCCCCACGCCTCATACTGGGTAAAAGCGGCTTCCAGCTGATTGTACAGGGCCTGCCAGTGCACCCAGAGATGGATACCCACGCCCTTCTCTCTTGCATAATCACATACCCGTTGCATATCCAGGGTAGGTGCCGGAACGGTCACATCGGTATGGGGCCCCACCACACCGTAATTTTCAGCATGGCTTTTGTACCATGCGAATCCTCCGTAGCCTATTACAGCATGGAAGTCGATGTGGTTCCGGGCACAGAAATCAATGTAATACTGGTTGGTTTCAAAATTATCTCCTGGGGCAAAAGTGGTGTCCGGGGTGATATCACCGTTCCACCAGTGAAAGGTTGTCTTCCCCGGATGGATCCAGGAAAGGTCCTGCAAGGCAGTGGGCTCGTTCAGGCTGGTCAGTATATTGGACTCCATCAGCGTGCCAATCCGGTCCCCGATCATCATCACCCGCCAGGGTGACCGATGGGGCAAGGTTGCTTTCACTTTTATCTCAGTCTGTCCCGGTAAGGGCGAGAGTTTGCTGATCAAAACACCATCGTGCCTGGACAGGTACATCCCGGCATAGTCTCTTAAATTGGCCTCTGTTATGGCCATGTAAACATGGTCCGTAAATTCAAATAGGGCCGGCAGATCCATCAGGGTATCTGTTGCAACCTGGCTGAGGGGCGTAGAGTGGTAAAGCCCTTCGTGATCGTTGTCGTAATGATCCCAGAAAAGACAGCGTACCAGGGGATCGCCCGTTATTTTCCAGGTGCTGTTTTCATCCAGCAATTCATAGGAGCTCCATCCCTCCTGCGTGGGGAATTCATATCGAAAAGCCACGCCATCATTAAATACACGTACCCTTACATTCACTTTCCTTTTTAATCCCCTTCTCTTCTGCAGGGGGAGGATCACCTCCCTGTGCCGGTCCCTGACTAAGCTGGTTTTTCCCACCACCAGTTCATAGGTCTCATCCACGGTACTATAGAGGGGTTTTGACATTCTTAAGTCCGTCCCGAAGTCACCCTTCCCCTTAAAGGAGAATCCTAGCTTGGAGTCTTCAATCAGCTTTCTGCCTTTGAATGAGACATTATAATATGGAATTCCTTCTGAAAGATGAAATGTATAAACGATCCTGCCATCGCGAGATTCAAGGATGACTTTTTCCTGTGAGAAGACAGGAAGAACAGTAATGGCGAAAAAGAAAAGGAGACAGGATCGGACTGAAGTCATAGAAACGGTTTATTAATTATTCCAATTTAAAGGTATTCAATTTAACGAAAATCAACCCGGTACACTTTATTTGCAACCAGAGGTGTAAATAGAGTGCTGTTCACTGCAAATAAACTGCTGGATTTTTCTGTTCCACCTATTTATCTTTATGGTTATTAAAATATACTTCAATCAAATGGAAATCATATCCGCCACAGCGATAATGAAAGTAGCCTGGGAAAAAGGGCAAGTGATTCCCGGTTTCAATATTCCCTACCTGCCGATGATGGAACCCGTGGTGAAGGCGTTGAAAGATACAGAGACCTTCGGACTGGTCATGGTCGCCAGGCTTGAATGGTTGAAATTCAAATCGGGCAGCATGAAGATGATACGGGATGAATATGAAAAACTGAAAGACCTGCGTTATATGCGTTTACATCTCGACCATGTGCCGGTCATTGATGAGGACAACCTGCTCACTGATTATGAGGATATCATTTCAGAAGCCATTGACCTGGGATATGATTCCGTGATGGTGGACGGATCCAGGCTTTCACTGGAGGACAATATCAGGAGTACCAGGAAGATCGTGGAACTCGCCCACCGGAAAGGCATCCCGGTTGAAGCTGAACTGGGGGCAGTGATGGGACATGAGGCCGGTCCCCTGCCGCCCTATGAAGAGCTCTTTGTGACAGGCAAAGGGTTCACCTCTCCTTCGGAGGCTCAAAGGTTTGTTCAGGAAACCGGTGCCGACTGGCTTTCCGTAGCCATAGGAAATGTGCATGGTGCTATTTCTGAGGCGGCCCGCACCGAGAAAAAAATAGAGGCCAGTCTGGACATCATACAACTTCAAAAAATAAAGAATGCGGCAGGGATTCCGCTGGTGCTGCATGGGGGGACGGGTATCGGTAAAAGTTTCCTGATGCAATCGTTCAAAAACGGCATTGCCAAGATCAATATTGCCACCGCCATAAGGCAGCCTTACGAACGATTGGTGGATGTGTCGGTCAATGCAGCACAGGAAGCAGTCTACAATGAGATGATGGACATACTCGTGAACCAGCTGGAGATCAATGGATCAGCAAGGAAAATCCTTAATTGACAAAATATGAAAGATCAGAAATCTACTTTTGCACTGTTTTTCGGCAACCGGGGATTCTTTCCGGAATCTTTGATTGCCATTGCACGAAAAGAACTCAGCGAAACCCTGGAAAAACTGGGGTATGGAACGATTATGATGGATCCTGGCCTTACCCGCTACGGGGCTGTGGAAACTGCAGAAGAGGGCCGGAAATATACAAGATTCCTGCAGGAAAACAGGGGAAAATATGATGGCGTGATCCTGGTGTTACCCAATTTCGGGGACGAAAACGGGGCGGTAACGGCATTGCAGGATGCAGGGGTGCCCATTTATATCCTGGCCTACCCGGATGAGTTGGACAAAATGGATTTCAAGCACCGGCGTGATGCCTTTTGCGGTAAATTCTCCATCATGGATGTCTTTTACCAGTACCGTTTGCCTTTTACCATATTTCCGCCCCATACCGTTCATCCCCTGTCCAGTGAGTTCAGGGAGCAGATTGAAATATTCGACAGGGTCTGCATGGTTGTCAATGGCATGAAAAGGATGACGGTGGGAGCCATCGGCGCCAGGACCACGGCTTTTAAAACGGTCCGGTACGATGAGCTGACTCTCCAGAAATATGGCATCACCACCGAGGTACTCGACATGTCGGAGGTATTTAACCGGGTTCGTAAGCTGGATATGGGGGCCACTGCGGCCAAAGAAAAATCGGAGAAACTCCGTAACTATACGAATTTCAAGAATGTTCCCGGAAAGGCGTTTGAGAACCTGGTACGTTTTGGAGTGGTTATCGATGAGATCATCGATGAATACAGCCTTGATACCCTGGCATTGCGCTGCTGGATCGAAATGGAAAAGGAATTTGGTGTTGCACCGTGCGTCCTGCTGAGCGAGATCAATGATCGCGGGATCCCGGCAGCCTGTGAGCTGGATGTCAATAATGCCGTTACGATGTATGCCCTGAACCTGGCATCGGGCCGGCCGGTTACCCTCCTCGACTGGAACAATAATTACGGGGATGATCCCGACAAATGCATCCTCTTTCACTGTGGCCCTGTCCCCCAAAATTTAATGACCGCCAAAGGCGAGGTCATTGATCATCCCATGTTTGCAAAAGAACTGGGCGCAGGATGCGGATTTGGCTGCAATGTTGGTCGCATCGCTCCGAACAGGATCACCTTTGCAAGTGCAAAAACCGAAGACGGGAAACTCTATGTCTACATGGGTGAGGGCGAATTTACAAAGGATACGATACAGGAGGGCTTTTTCGGATGCGGAGGAGTGGTGCAGATCAATGATTTGCAGCGAAAACTATACAATATAGGTTATAATGGGTACCGCCACCATGTGAGTGTCACACCCGGCCTTGTGGCCTCTGCCCTGCAAGAAGCTTTTATTCGTTATCTTGACTACGAAATCACTGAAATTTAAATAAGGCATACTTTGAGCTACCTGGGATTGGATATTGGAACCGGCGCATGCAAAGCAGTCATTTTTAATTCCCAAGGAAGGGAACTGGCAATGGCATCCCGTGAATATCCCCTGATGCACCCGCATCCGGGCTATGCAGAGCTAGATCCGGACGAGGTGATACGGAAATGTATGGAGATCATTGCCGAAGTGAACAATATGACCACCGATCCGGTGGTCGCCATGAGCATTTCAAGCCAGGGGGAGGCGTTCACACCGGTGGACTGTGAGGGGAACACCCTGGGGAATGCGATGGTATCGTCCGACACCAGGGCGAATGAGATTGCCGGAGCCTGGAGTCGTAATTTTGGTATAGATAGGATCTACCGCATCACAGGCCATACACCTCATCCACTTTTTTCACTCTTTAAGATCCTGTGGATAAAGGCACACCAACCTGAAGTGTGGGAAAAAGCCAGCTATTTTCTTTGTTTTGAGGATCTGTTCCACTACCGCATGGGACTTGAACCTAAAATTAGCTGGTCACTGGCAGGGCGCACCATGCTCTTTGATGTGATCCGGCATACCTGGAGCCGGGCCATACTGGATGAAGCAGGATTGAAAGCCAGGAGACTGGCTGAACCTGTGGCGCCGGGGGAGATCACCGGGATGATTCCCTTGGACAGGGGACGTGAACTGGGATTTAAAAATCCGGTGGCACTGGTTTCAGGCGGTCATGACCAGCCCGTTGCAGCGCTGGGGGCAGGAGTGATCGAAACGGGGATATGCATGTATGCCACCGGTTCGGTGGAGTGCTTCTGCCCTATGCTCGAGGAGCCAAGCTTCAGCAGTGAACTAAGGCAAAATAACCTCAATTGCTTCGACTATTCCATAAAGGGCAGGTACACCAGCCTGGCCTACAGCCTGACCGGCGGAAATATACTGCGCTGGATGCGGGACCAGCTGGGACAATCGGAAATGGCAGAAGCTGCGCGTTTGAACAAGAATGCCTATACCCTCCTGCTCGATTCAATGCCTTCGGAACCAACCTCCCTGCTGGTACTCCCCTATTTTTCTCCTACCGGGACACCCTATTTCGACACAGCGGCAACTGGTGCCATTCTGGGACTGAAACTGACCACCAGCAAAGGGGAAATCACACGTGCACTGCTGGAGGGGGTGGCCCTGGAAATGAAACTGAACCTGCAACTGATGGAAAATTCGGGTATGAAGATCGATCAGTTCACTGCCACCGGTGGCGGGACAAAACACTGGGCGTGGACCCAGCTGAAAGCCGATGTGCTGAACAAAGAGATCATGGTAAGGGAAGTTACTGAAGCCGGCTGTTATGGGGCAGCCCTGCTGGCTCAGAGTGCAGTGGAAGAAGTTCCAGTGATCGATCTTGTCAGGCGAAATGAGATTGAAAGTGTGGTGTTTACTCCGGATCCCGGACATGCGGAAACCTATGAAAGGATCTTTAAGACCTATAAAAAGCTCTACCCCGTAATAAAATCCATTTGGAATGACTGATAATGAATCCCGGAAAATCATCATTTTCGGTGCGGGGAAAATCGGCCGTTCGTTTATAGGACAGCTATTCAGCCGCTCGGGATATGAGGTGGTTTTCGTGGATATTGACAGTAAATTGATCGGTGAACTGAACCGCCGCAAGGAATACAAAGTGATTATCAAGAGCGAGGCGGATGACCAGATCCTGGCAATCAAGAATATCAGGGGAATATTACTTGAAGATTCTAAGAATGTCACCAGGGAAATGATCTCGACATCGCTGGTAGCATTGTCTGTGGGACAGCAGGGGTTGCGGATGGCCATCCCTGTTATCGCAAAGGCATTGAGTGAAAGGAGGCGTAGGATTGGGGAGCAACCCATCGACTTCATAATAGCAGAGAACATGAGGAACTCAGACAAGTTTCTGAAGAAGGAGCTTTCCCGGTACCTTCCTTCGGACTATCCGCTTAACAGGCTCATAGGACTTGCTGAGACGAGCATTGGTAAAATGGTGCCCATCATGTCGCAGAAAGATATTCTGGAAGACCCCCTTCAGGTATTTGCCGAACCTTACAATACCCTGATCGTAGCCAGGAAAGCATTTAAAAATCCGGTCCCTGAAGTAAATGATCTGGAAGCCAAAGACAATATTAAGGCCTGGGTCGACCGGAAACTGTTCATTCACAACCTGGGGCATGCCACGGCTGCTTACCTGGGATTCAGGGAACATCCCGGATCTGAATATATCTACCAGGTACTCGATGACCCTGGAATCCTAGAGGCGACAAGGCAGACCATGCTTCAGTCAGCCGATATCCTGATGGCCCTGCACCAGGGGGAGTTCACCGTATCTCAGCTCACAGCACATATCGATGATCTGCTTCACCGGTTCAGGAACAGGGCACTGGGAGATACAGTGTTCAGGGTGGGGTGCGATCTGTACCGGAAGCTCAGTCCTTCAGACAGACTGGTCGCACCCTTAAAAGCTGCGATTCAGTTCAGCAAACCATATGATTTGATCCTTGAATCTCTGCATGCTGCCCTTTCATTCCGCGCAAAGGATGAACAGGGGAATTACCTGCCGGCAGACGAACGATTTTTCGCTGAACAAAGGCTGGGGACCTCCCATATATTCAAAAACGTCTGCAAACTGAGCCTGCCCGAATGATCTTATTTCACAACAATGGTCACCTCCCCGGCTGACAGGCCTTGGGATTCAGCTTTCAATGTTATGTTACCGACCTCGGTAAAGGGGCGGATAATGGCCTGGGCCCTCCCTCTGTATGTTTTTATCACCGGCTTGTTCACGCTTGCCATATCATCCCGGGAGCCATTGCCGGTAGCTGCAAGTTCCCCGTTGCCGGTGAGTACAAGACTCACCTTAACCGATGCATCGTTAACCAGTTGCCCGTCCGCATCCACGGCTTGTATGGTTACAAAAGCCAGATCGTTCCGATCGGCATGAATTTCGGACCGGTCTGCTACAACTTTTATCCCTGCGACCTCTCCGCTTGTTTTGAATACTTTTGAAGCGATCTCCTCTCCATTCCGGTATGCTACAGCTTTCAGTTCACCCGGCTCATAGGCTACATCAAATGCAGCTGTAAACCTGGTTTCCGCCGATACGGCCTTTTCGCCGATCTTTTCCCCGTTCAGTTCAAGACTAACTTTATCTCCTTTTGTGAAGACCCTGACCTGAAGCGGTTGCCCTTCGTTCCCTGCCCAGTTCCAGCCTGGTTGTACGTCGGGCCAGCCCCACATGCTGGTCCTTTCGATCATCCCCACCGGAATGGGTGCATGCACAAGCATCTCCAGCTCGCTGTTATCCCACAGGATATCTTTGTAATACATCTGGGGCTTTTTTTCACCGGTAATATCAATATCCCCGCACCAGGCTACAAATGTGGTTGGAAATGTCTGAGTTTGTGAACCCATTGCAGCGAAAATGGTTTCCAGGTCAATGGGCACGCCGCTGTTAACGAGATCTTCCAGGCTGGGGGGCTCCGGGGTGCCTTCAGGGACATAACTCGTATTCCCTACTCCGGATTCTCCCAGGTAGTCCATGCCGGTCCACACGAAATCCCCGATCACAAAGGGAAGCTTCTCTGTTAACTGCCAGTATTCAAACGAATACAGGGGGAAGGTCTCACTTCCCCAGATGATCCTTTCGGGGAAGCGTTTATGATCTTCCTCATAATATCGCTCTTTGTAATTATACCCCACCACGTCAAGCAGGGTCATGTGTTCTTCCTGGTCGTACCAGCTGCTTTTGCCGGTGAAAACCCCTTGCATATCCTGCATGGCTTCGGACACCGGTCTTGTGGGGTCCAGACTCCTTACCTCTGCGATCAGATCTTTTGCGATGCTCAGGCCGCTGGGTTTTGCAGCTTCCATGATTTCATTGCCTATGCTCCACATGATCACCGAAGGGTGGTTTCGATCCCTGAGGATCCATGCTTCCACATCCTTTTTCCACCACTCCCTGAAAAACAGCTGGGAACCATCAGGCATGAATTTAGACTCCTCCCATACATCATATATCTCATCTACAACCAGCATACCCAGCCGGTCACAGGCCTCAAGGAAGGCCGTCGATGGCGGATTATGTGAACACCGGATCGCATTGAATCCGTTGGCTTTCATGATTTCAATCCTGCGTTCTTCAGCACGGTCAAATGCTGCGGCACCCAGCAGTCCGTTATCGTGGTGCATACAGGCACCTTTCAATACCAGGGGTTCTCCATTCAGGACCAACCCCATATCCACCGATATTTCTATGGAGCGGAATCCAAAAGTTTGTATATAGTTGTCATTGTTCTCTTCATCACTGACCATGACCTCTGCCTTGTAAAGATTAGGGGAGGAAATGGACCATAGCATCGGATCTTCTACTCTGATGCTCCCTGTGAAAACTGTTTTCCCTGATGCATCAATCTTCACGGGTCCCCCGGCCTCTCCGGCACGGGTGCCATCGGGAGCAAGAATATGAACGGAGACCTGCGCCTCCCTCTCCTGATCGCCATCATTCTGAACAGTGACCTCCAGGTTGACCTCCGCTGAGCCGTCAGTAATTTCAGGGGTGGTTATATAAACCCCGTAAACGGCCACATGAGCGGGATCTGTGACGATCAGGCTGACATTTCTGTAAATACCAGATCCGGAATACCATCTGGCGTTGCGGCCATAGTTGTTCACCTTCACAGCAACCACATTGTCCTCACCGCTTGAATTGAGAAGGGAAGTGATATCAAACCAGAAAGGGGTATAGCCATAGGGATGGTTCCCGGCCAGTTTTCCGTTCACCCACACCTGCGAATTCATATATACGCCATCGAATCGCAGGATCATGCGTTTCCCTTCATCCAGATCATTCAGCTTGAAATGCTTTCGATACCATCCGGTTCCGCCCATCACAAATCCGGTACCGCCTCCTCCCGGGCTGTTGACTGAAAAAGGTCCGATCTGCCCGGGAGTATCCTCACCGGGGAGGTCGGCAAGGCTCCAGTCATGGGGAAGGTCCACAGCAAACCATTGTGAATCATCATAGCCGGGTTGTTCAGCCCCGGTCACACTATCCCTTACAAATTTCCAGCCCTCATTAAAGTTCCGGTTGCGATCTGCAGCACTGAATTGATGATCCGTGCTGCAATGGACAGTTATCACAACCAGTAATAAAATGAACCAGGCTAATCCAGATTGATTTTTTCCTTTCATAGATATAAATTTTGAATCCTGCAGGCAAAGTTAACCCGGGAATCGTTCCGAATCAAACAGTTCATTTGCTGAATAATGTACTATATTTACACATCGAACCTCAAGTTCTTTAGGAACGGTCACTACAATGCAAATAGCCTTTGAAAAACTTGGTGTGGATACACAGGAACTTGTTCACTGTACAGAATTCAAACAGAAGCATTTCACTTCTCCTTTTCACATACATGAAGAGTTTGAATTAATCCTGATTCAAAAAGGCATCGGCAAACTGTATGTTGGAAATAATATAACCAATTACAGGGATGGTGATCTGTTTTTATTCGGCCCCGGACTGCCACACTGTTTTTACACCGCCAACGGGTTTGAGAAGTTAAACCATACCTCCCATGCTGTGGTTATTCTATTCAGGAAAGATTTTCTGGGAAGTGATTTCTACGACAGGACCGAAGGCAAAATGCTTGGAAAGCTCATTCAAAAATCGGATTACGGCATACAATTCCCGGGACAATCAGATCAGTTATTGCAACGGGTTCAAAAATTGAATCAGAAACAGAATCTCGAAAAACTTGCTTCCTTTCTTCTGATTCTGAACGAGCTGGCAGGTGAGAAAAACATGACACTTCTCAGCAGCAACCGAAATAGTGTCATTGCAGGCAATTTGAGTGAATCGAGAACCATTAACGATGTGATCCAGTACGTGGCCGAAAACTTCCAGGAGGATATTTCTTTCAGCCATGCAGCCTCACTGGCCACAATGCAAAAAGCTGCATTTTGCAGGTACTTTAAAAGAAAAACGAAAAAGACCTTCACTGAGATTGTCAATGAATTCAGGATCACACATGCGCGGAAATTGCTGTCAGAGACCGACAAAACCGTGGGTGAGATAGGTTTCGCGTGCGGTTTTAAGAATCTTTCTTATTTTAACCGGACATTTAAACAATATACCAGGCTTACACCCGGTCATTTCAGACAGCTGAACAAGGAAATGAACTGGGTATAAAGCACATTTACTTCTTCGTCATGTCAATCAGGAAACCTTACTTTCTGCTTTTAATTCCGCTCGTGCTTGCCTTTTTCGCGGTTGCCGATTATGGATTTTTCTTTCAGGCCGCAGTTCCGGGTAGTTGCGCGATCATCCTCCTGTTGCTGTTTCGAAACCAGCTAAAAACAGCTCGTGATTTCTGGTTTATCATTGCAGCCTTCCTCTTTTCCATAGCGGGCGACTGGTTCCTTTCGAATAAGGGGGAGAGTTCCGGGATGTTCTCTGCAGGGATCGGTCTCTATCTCCTGGCCCATGTGGGCTATCTCTGGTTCGCACTGAAAAATGGCCGGATGCATAAACTCTTCACTCTTGCTGTAGTTGCAGGTTTTTTGGTCTTTTTCTATTTGAAGCTTCTGCCTGCCATTGATGATAAAGTTTTAGTGATGGCTGTTTTATTATACCTGCTCATTTCATGCTTCTCTCTGGGTGCCGCTTTTGGGATCAGACTGTCTCCGGTTGTGAAGTGGACCTATTTTGCCGGGATTACGCTGATACTGCTTTCCGATACGATTATTGCCCTGAGTGAATTCGCATCGTATGGAGCTTTTATTTTCCTTATACTTCCTACCTATTACGCCGCACATATGAGCATTACCTTTGCCCTTATTCGTAGAGGAGAGAAAGTCAGAGTATAGCATAGCGGAGTTCAACAGCTCCGGAGGAATATATTTTAGAATCAATCAGTTCCAGCCGAAAATCTCCAGGAAGCGACTCAAACAGTTCGATTCCATCAGGAATTATAACCGGCATGACAAAGACCAGCACCTCGTCGACCAGTCCACCCTGGATAAACAGGGTATTGGTTCTGCCCCCGCCTATCAACCAGATGTCTCCTCCCTTCTCTGCTTTCAGCTTTTTGACAAAATTCAGGTGATCCTCAGATATAAACTCCACATTTTCTGTAGGTTGAAGGTTCTTTCTGGTGGTGATCACATAATTCTTCTTACCCGCGTAAGGGAACTCGATCCCCCACTCCATCACCTGTGTATAAGTGGTGTATCCCTGTATAGTGGTATCGATGAAATCATAGAAATCTTTATACCCATGATCGGTCTGTTCGGGGTTCGGTATTGATTCCAGCCAGTCGACACTCCCCTCCTTCCTGGCGATCTTCCCATTCAGGCTCATGGCAATGTACAGTTTTACCTTTCTCATTATACCAGCCGTAGTTTACTCGTCCCTTATGCTGTCTGCCGGATTGGCCGTGGCTGCCCGGTAAGAGTGAAAACTCACTGTGAACATGGAGAGCATCAGTACAACCAGTATGACCAGGAGCAATATCATGAAATAAATATCCACCTGAAAATGAAAATGAAAGGCAAACTTCTGCAACCAAGCCCTGGCACCAAAGTAAGCTGGAATGGAGATCAGGCCACTGATGGCCAGCAGGTTGATTACCTCCCTCGACAAAAGTCTCATTACCACCTGCACCGAGGCACCCATGATCTTCCGGATACCGATCTCCCTGGTCCGCTGGTTGGTAGTGTAGGAGATCAATCCCAGCAGTCCAAGGCATGTAAGGAAAATGGAAAGTATGGAGAATACCAGTAATATCTGGCTGGTTCTCCTTTCCGTGGCAAACATTTTTTCAAACTCTTCATCCATCCAGGTATATTCAAAAGGAGCGTCGTTAGTGAGCTCCTTCCAAGTTTTTTCGATGTACGCTATGGTCTCGGCCCGGTTCCCGTCACCCAGCCTGATGGTAATAACCCCCTCCCAGTTCCCGGGCATAAAATGCATGGCCATAGGGGCTATCTCCGATTGCAATGAGGCAAAATTAAAGTCCTTTACTACACCAATGATCGGTAAGAAACTATCTTCCTGTCCATCCTGTCCGGGTTCCATGAACCTGTTATTTAACGGGTCCTCCAATCCCAGAGCCCTGACAGCCGATTCATTGATGACCACACCAAACGAGTCGGAAGGCATATCCCTGCTGAAAAATCTTCCGCTGGCCATCTCCAGGCCCAGGGCTTTGTCATATTCATAACTTACGCGTGTGGTAGCAAGCGTGAAGATCTCACTGCGGTCCCATCCCTCCAGCCAGTGTGCGTTATCCGAAAACTGATTGGTGGGAATATGCGTGGCGTTCGCTGCTGCTATCACATTCGAGTGCTGGGTGATCTCCTCCTTAAAGGCATCGATCCTGTCCTTCAGCAGGTCTGATCTTTTCAGCAATAAAAGGTTTTCCTTATTGAATCCGGGGTCCTTGTTCTGCATATAATGAAGTTGTCGATTGACCACAACAGTCCCCACAAGTATAACGATGGTCACAGTAAACTGAAGCACAATGAGCATGCTCCTGAGTAGGCCCCTGCCTGACCTGCCCTTTTCTGAGCGGAATACTTCAGCCGGCTTAAACGAAGCAAGAACAAAAGCGGGGTAGCTTCCGGCAGCCACTCCTACCACGACGGCGAAAGTGAGAAGTAAAGGAATGATCCAGGACCGGGCAAATATATCAAACTGAAGAGAAAGCTGGATCATATTGTCATACCGGGGAAGCAGAATATAGACCAAACCCACGGCTGCCAAAAGTGACAGGAGGCTTAATACTACTGATTCTGTGAGAAATTGTGCGATTAACTGCCTCCTTTTGCTGCCTACAACCTTTCTTAATCCCACCTCCCTGGCCCGGTTGGTGGAACGAGCGGTGGCAAGATTCATAAAATTCACCACGGCTATGGCCAGTATCAGGATGGCAGCTACCAGGAAAACATACACATAGAGCGGGTTCCCGTTGGGTTCAAACTCGTACTGCAAGTGTGAATGCAGGTGTATGTCTGTAATCTTCTGGAGCTTGTATCCGTAGGAATTCCCCGAGTCTTCGAACTGCTGGACATCGACTCCAAGGAATTGTTGTAACATGGGACCCACATATTTGGTCAGCATCTCCCCCATTTCTGATTCAAATGCTACCGGATCGGTTCCCTCCTTCAGGACTATATAAGTATAGAAGTTATGATTCAGCCAGTTGGTACTCCTGCTGTCGCCCAATGTTGATAAGGATCCCAGCATTTTGCAATGGAAATGCGAATTCTGGGGGAAATCTTCCATCACTCCGGTGATCACCGACAGGTTGGTATCCTGTTCGATCTTAAGGGTCTGACCCATGGGATCCTCATCCCCAAAGTATTTTCGGGCATACTCTTCGGTCAGAACAATACTTCTGGGTTCGGACAGGCATGTCTTTGGATCCCCCTTTAGCAACCTGAAACTGAAAACATCAAAAAATGTTGAATCGGCAAATATGAATTCGTCATCGGTTTCATGAAAGGTTACATCTCCCCGTTTCACAACCCATCCACCAGCTTTTCTAAGCCGGACCGCCTGCTCCACTTCCGGGTAGTCATTCAGAAGCGCTTCCGCCATGGGCGGAGAAGAGATGGCGTGACGCATCTCGGTGGCCGGCATGCTTCCGGAGATCCAGACCCGGTATATCCGGTCCGATTTCTCATGAAACCGGTCATAGGTCATCTCATTGATCACATAAAGCAGGATAAGAATGGTACTGGCCAGGCCAATGGTGAGTCCAAAAATATTGATTAAGGTATATCCTTTTTGTCGCCACAGGTTTCGCAGGGCAACCAGAAAATAACTTCTTAGCATATGAAAAAATTTCTAATAAGACGCAGAAGAAGTCAGAATGTCACAATAAAAGAGAATAATTCCAAATTCTTTTTCAAATCACGCCTTCATACATAATGCTCCCTGACGCAGGTTATTCATAACGCAGGGATTCCACAGGATTGGCAGTAGCCGCCCTGTAGGAGTGGAAACTTACGGTCAGTATGGCAAATAGAAGCACAAAGAGGGCCACCAGGATCAACACCATAAAATATACTCCCCACTGAAACTGCAGGTGAAATGCAAATTTCTGCAGCCAGGCCCTGACTCCAAAGTAGGCCGGGATGGAGAGTGAGGCAGATATCCCAAGCAGAAGTGCAGTCTCCCGTGATAAAAGTCTCATCACCACTTCTATGGAAGCACCCATGATCTTGCGGACGCCGATCTCCTTGGTGCGCTGAGAAGTGGCAAACGAGATCAATCCCAACAACCCCAGGCAGGTGACAATAATCGAAAGAATGGAAAAGATGGCCAGCAACTGGCTGGTCTTTCTCTCGTCGCTAAACATTTTTCCAAACTCCTCATCCAGCCAGGTATATTCAAAAGGATGCTCGGAGGTTATACTCTCCCACTTCTCCTTAATAAATGCAATGGTCCCCTTTCTGTCATCATCACCAAGCTTAACGATGATCTTTCCCTCCCAGTTGCCTGGCATAAAATGGATGGCCATGGGCCTGATCTCGCGCTGCATAGACTCGTAATTAAAATCCTTCACCACACCAATAATGGGATAGTATTCGTCCGGGTAACCATGGTAGCTTGGCTGCACGAATCTTGTGTTCAGCGGATCATCAATCTCCAGTACTTTCAGGGCAGCTTCGTTGACGACCACAGCCATGGAATCTGTTGGCATATCCCGGCTAAAAAACCTGCCCTCAACCAATTCAAGTCCAAGTACTTTATCAAAGTCATAAGAAGTACGGTACATGGCAAGTGAATAAATATCATCCGAGCCGCGTCCCTCCAGCCAGTGAGCGTTCCCCCAGTATCCTCCGGATGGAATATGGGTGGTATTGGCCGCACAGATCACATTGGAATGCGCGGTAATCTCCTCCTTGAACGCATCGATCTGCTGTCCCAGGACATCTGAACGTTGGATTACCAGTACATTTTCTTTATCAAAACCAAGGTCTTTTTTCTGCATATAGTTCAGCTGACGGTTCACAAATACCGTTCCAAGAAGGATGATAATCGTTGTTGTAAACTGCATGACGATCAGAAGTCTCCTCAAAACACTCCTGCTGCTTCCTGAACCTTTATTTGAGCTGAGTACTGCGGAAGGTCTGAAAGAGGCCAGTACAAAAGCCGGGTAGCTGCCCGAAAGTATCCCGATGAATATTGCAAAAAGAACCAACAATGGCAGAATCCAGGAGTGACTGAAAATTTTGAAATCCAGGTGCATCCGGATCAGATTATTGTATGCCGGCAGAAGGAGTTCAACAATTATAACAGCCACAAGCAGAGATAACAGGCTCAGTACAACGGATTCTGTAAGGAACTGCGAGATCAGCTGGGGTTTCCTGGAACCTACTACTTTGCGGAGACCCACTTCCCTCGCGCGGCTGGAGGATTGAGCGGTGGCCAGGTTCATAAAGTTGATCGCTGCAATCAAGAGGATCAAAATGGCAGCCCCCAGGAAAAGGTATACATAAAGCGGATTCCCAGGTGGTTCAATTTCATTACGAAGGTTAGAATGAAGGTGAATATCCTTCAGAGGCATCAGTTTGTATCCATAGGAATTGCCAGCTGCCTCGAATTGTTCCAGGTCAATTCCCATAGCCTTCTGCACGATCGGGCCCACATACTTGATGACCATATCGTAGAGGCTTGCTTCAAAGGCCTCCACATCTGTTCCTTCCCTCAGCAAGATATAAGTGTGATAATTCGTATTGACCCAATTCAGATCGTCATTATCCACCGGGAAGGTATTCAGGGATCCTATCATCTTGCAGTGGAAATGAGAATTCTGAGGAAAATCCTGCATCACACCCGTGATCACCGATACATTAGTATCCTGCTCAATTTTAAGCGTTTTACCTATGGGGTCCTCAGTCCCGAAATACTTATTTGCATATTCCTCAGTCAGCACGATGCTCCTGGGTTCAGCAAAGCAGCTCCCGGGGTCACCTTTCTGTAACCTGAAACTGAATACATCAAAAAATGTGGAATCGGCAAACATGAAATCCTGCTCCGTTTCGTTGAAGACACGATCACCGTTTCTTACAAGCCATCCACCCACCTGCTTGATCCTTACAACCTGCTCAACTTCGGGGTAATCAGAAAGCAAGGCAGCTGCCATAGGAGCCGAAGTGACTGCATCCTGCATTTCGCCGGTGGGCATCTTCCCTGAAACCCAGACTTTGTATATCCGGTCCGATTTTTCATGGAACCTGTCGAAAGAGAGCTCGTTAAAAACGTATAGAAAAATAAAGATACTGGTGGCCAACCCCAGGGCCAGGCCTAAAATGTTGATGGCTGCATAACCCCTGTTCCTCCAGAGGTTTCGCAGCGCAACCATGATGTAGCTTCTTAACATAATAATTAAGTTATATATTCAGGTAGAAGCGGTTAAATAATAGACGCGAAAACTATTTATATGTGACAAAAAATGAAAAGAATTTATTCATACCTCAGGCAGTTCACCGGATTCTGAAGTGCGGCCTGGTAAACTTTGCCTGTTATAGTAGCCGCCGTTGCTGCAAGAATGATCAGTACCGAATAAATATAGATGCCGGCTGTAAAGTCGAGCCAGTAATCCCAGATGCTGTCCAGCATCATCAGCGACAGGTAGTAACCTCCCACACAACCGATCAAACTGGATATAGCCAGGTTGATCAGGAATCCTTTGCTGAGTACCAGCCAGATGCGCAGTACCGGCGATCCCATCACCTTCCTGATCCCGATCTCCTTGGTCCTGTTCAGAATACTCAGGGAGACCAGCGTGTATAGACCGATCATAGAGAGAATGGTGGCTACAATAGCCAGAAAAATATAGATTTGCTTGATGCTGCGGTTGATCGCTTTCTCCTCCTGCAGGGTATCCTCCTGGTACATACCTTCAAATGGATAATTGGGTATCATTTTCACCCAGGTCTCCCGCAAAAAGTCAAGCACCCCGGGCAGATCTTCGCTGTTGGCCCTGACTGCCAGGGTCCGGTATACATCACTATCAGGGAGTTTAAGCATCATCGGTTCAATTTTCGCCCACATTCCGTTTGCGAAGAAGTCTTTTACCACACCTATAATCTCATACTGGATGGTATCGTTTACACGTACCTGTCTGCCGACCGGGTTCTCCCAGCCAAAGGCATCCACCATGTTCTTATTCACCACGATCGATTTCCCGCGGTCCGCCTCAACCCTGTCCGGATCAAACACCCTTCCATCCAGAACGGTCAACCCCATGGTCTGGAGGTAGCGGGGACCCACATCCATCACATCCACCTCCCGTTCCTGGTTCTCATCTTCAATGGTGCGTAAATACCAGCCGAAGCCAATATGTTCCTGCGTTCCTGCCACAGCTTTGATCCTGGGATCCTTTTCAATGGCTTCAAAATAGGAGGTGAAATTCTTCGGCTGGATCGGCACCACAATCAGTTCCTTCCGGGCATAACCCAGATCCGCTTTTTCCTGATAAATGGCATTCATGGAGAAGATAATCCCCGAGACTATGGAAAGGACCGAGATGGTGAACTGAAATCCCAGCAAGATCTTTGCAAGTGGCCCCCCCTTCCCCAACCTGGTCCTCGATTGGAGGATCTTTAAGGGTTTGAAAGAACTGATATATAGCGCAGGATAGGCTCCGGCCAAAAAACCGGTGAACAGGAGTAGCAATACCAGGAAGATCCAGAAACCGGGATACTGGCTGAACGAGAGGGTCAGTTTCATATATTCCCACATGCTTCCGTAAGCTGGTACCAGGATGGTGGCTCCGGCAATGCCTACCAGCAGGGCCAGGAAGCAAACAATGTAATTCTCAATCAGGAACTGGATCAGGAGAATCCTCCTTGTGCCACCCGACATCTTCCGGATGCCGATCTCCATAAGCCGTTTCCCGGCCGAAGCGATAGCCGTATTGGCAAAATTGAAACTGGCGATCAACAGCATCATCATCGCCATGAACAGGGGTGCCAGCACGGCCGCAGGATGTAATCCTGGATAGAGACTGTTGTTCCAGGTATCCCTCGAACGCTTATTCACCTCCTTCATGGGGATGATGTTAAATCCTGTTATGGTGAAGCTCTCGTTGGCACTGTTTTGTACCGCAACATATTGATCCAGATCCTGTTTGATCAACGGAACGTCTTCCGGGTCCGGAACCTGCAGGAAAAGCACCCTGGCAAACTGGCTCCAGTTAACGTCCTCCACGTGCCACATGGTAAGGAAATTTTCAATATTGGTCAGTATATCGATGCGAAAACTGCAGTTCAGGGGCAGATCCTCAAACACACCGGCAACCGTATAGGTAAACTCTATGTTTTCATCATTAAAAATGGTGATGGGCTGTCCGACGGCCTCCTCCTTCCCATAGAGTGCGGTGGCCATTTCCTGCGATATAAGTACATTATTCGGGTCCACAAAACCCTGTTGAGCCCCGTCTACTATGTGAAAAGTGAACATATCCAGGAAATCAGGATCCGCGTAGGTTACATCGCGATTAAAATTTTCAATGCCAACCTTTACAGGTGAATAGGAAAGCATCAGTCTTGCTGCTCTTTCTACAGCCGGGAGCTCCTTTACAATATCGGGTCCCAGTGGTGCAGGTACGATCCCGAACTCCTGCTCCCTGTCCTGCATCTGGCGGTTGGATGTGACCCTGTATAAATCCCTGAAATTTTCATTATTCCGGTCAAAATCATAACCGAACATATGATTAAAATAGGCTACGATACAAACGGCCAGTGCGATACCCAGTCCCAGTATATTGATCAGGGCATAGATCTTGTTCTTATAAAGGTTCCGTAAAGTGACCAGGAGATAATTCCTAAACATCAGGTATTTATTAGAAAATTTGGTATTCTGTATGTTTCAAATAAAGACGTCATGGGATCTTGAAAGTTACAGGGGATGCCTAATTCCGGGCTGCAGCCCGGATCCTCCTCCATGAGTCGTCATCAGCAGGTGGCGGGGCCAGCTCTTCAGGACTTTTCTGGACCAGTGACAGAGCTCCGGTATCACAGGTACTGATGCAGAGGCCGCAACCATAACACCTGGAACGTTCCACCTGGCACAAACCATCCTCCATGGATATGGCTTCGAAGGCACAGCGTTCCAGACAGAGTTCGCAACCACTGCACAGATCCGGATCCGATACTGCATAGAAATCAGAACGGGCGATGGAGTTTTCACTTCCATATTCAACCATCCCTCTCAGTACCCCGCAGGAGCAGGTGCAGCAATTGCATACATAATAGACCTCTGTCTGGGCATTGTTTACAGAGTGTACCAGTCCCTCTCTGTCGGCATCAGCCAGTATCTTTAATGCCTCTTCATGTGAAATGGTTTCAATCTCTTCAGACTTCTGGAAAGCTCCGGGTTTGGGTGAGAAGACCAGGCAGTTCTTTACGGTATGGTTACACCCCTGACCAATCAGCTTCTTCTGAACACGGCAGATGCAATCCAATACCCCCCAGGATTGTGCCTGGTCCAGGTAGGTTGAAGCTTTTTCATAGGGCATCACATCGATATCCACCGGAATTGCCTTTTCCATAGGGATGATGCGGTGGACCGAAGGTTGTGTAAGCATGGTTTGGTGGAACCGCTCATGGTAATACTGCTCAAACAGTTCCGCAAATTCCTGATCGATTTTTGCATTCTGGCGTTCATAAAATCCCACCACCATGGGAAGAAGATGAAATACAAACCCACGTCCCTCCTCACGTTTCACATCGATCAGGCCCCGTTTCACCATGCCGATCAATCTCGATTTTATTTCCGCTTCCTCAAGATTGTTCGCTTCAGCAATCTCTTTCAGGGACCTTGGTTCCAGGCTGAGAGACGAAGCGAGTGCCGCATCTTCGGGAGTAAAAAGTTTCGCAAGCAACTTCAGTTCCACACCACTTTCGGTCCTGGGAAATCCATTGGGGATCCGGTCCAACTCATTGGCCAGTTTCTCATAATCATTATTCATATCTGAGGGATTTTACGGGATTGGAAGATGCTGTCTGGTATACACGCAGTACCACAGTGATGGCGGCAATAATAAAAGCCAGCAGGGTACTGATAATAAAGATCCGCGGCTCAATGGTAATCCTGGACGGGTAATCCTGTAACCAGTCTTTCATAAAGAAGAAACCCAGCGGCCAGGCTAGCATGGTGGCCATCAGGACCAGCCATATATATTCACGTGAGAGCGATATCAGGACACTTGAAATGGAGGCACCCATGGCTTTCCGGATACCCACCTCCTTGGTTCGCTGCGCTGCACTGAAAGAGGCGAGGCCGAGCAATCCCAGTGCTGCAATGAAAATGGCCAGCACTGAAAAGATGTTGAATATGGTGGCTGTTTTCACCTCGTTGTCATACAGTGCTGCCAGGTCCTCCTCCAGAAAAGTCAGCTGTATGGGCTGCTGCTCCCTGAAAGAATTCCAGACTTTCCCGATATACTCCAGTGTATTGCCGGTATTATTGCCGCTGATCCTGGCAGTCAACTGGTATTTTTGATTACTGTTGAACCTGATGATCAGTGGCTTCATCTCCTGGTGAAGCGACTGAAAGTGAAAATCTTTCACCACACCAATAATGGGATTTGCAGCGCTTGTCTCCTCCCCGAACTGTGTATAGAGGCGCTGATTCAGGGGGTCATTCAGGCTGAGTGCCTTTACAGCCGCTTCACTCAGGATCAGTGCAACGGAGTCGGTAGGATTACCTTCCTGGAACCATCTGCCCTCAACCATTTCGAGCTGATAGGTCTCCTGAAAATACCAGTCCGCCATGATATTATTAATGGCGTGTGTTTCATTGGCGGAGGCTCCTTCAGGAAGGTAGGCATTGTCTCCTATCAGTCCGCCCGGTACCGCACTCGACACGGTCGCCTGGGTGATGGATGGATTTTTTAATAACTCCTGGCGAAAGGCTTCAACCTGGTCACCAAGCACGTAAACCCTGTCGATGACTACCAGGTTCTTCTTGTTAAAGCCCAGCTCCTTTGATTGCAGATAGTTCATCTGGCGGTTGACCACCATGGTACAGATGAACAGTACGATGGTAACAACAAATTGAAAAGTGACAAGCAATCTCCGAAGCAGGGTTCCCCTGGCTCCCCGATTGGCTCCGCTCTTGAGTACATCTACCGGTTTGAACGATGAGAGAAAGAAGGCAGGATAGCTCCCCGATGCAAAACCAACAAACAGGCCGATAAGTAATAGTCCCAGGGCGAGGTACAAAGGACCCAGTGAAGCCATCAGCAGGCCCTTCCCGGCGATCCGGTTAAAACTTGGCGTAAACAGCTCTACCAGCACCACAGCCACGATCAGTGCCATCACCGTGGTTACAAATGATTCGGCAAGGAATTGCCAGATAAGCCTCTTCTTCTCTGCACCGGCCACTTTCCTGATTCCCACCTCGGTGGCCCTTTTTGAAGCACTGGCAGTGGAAAGGTTCATAAAATTTATGGATGCTATCACGATCAGGAAAAGAGCAATTACAGAAAAGATGATCACCGATGTGCGGCTGCCTCCGGGTTCGATCTCGAACTGAAGGTCTGAATTCAGGTGGATATCTTTCAGCGGCTCCAGGAAATATCCATACGTGTTTCCGGAAGCAAAAAACTCCTCAATGGTTAAACCGAGTATCGCCTCCAGTTCGGTCCCCATATGTTCCGCTACCAGGTCCGGAAACTGTTTTTCAAGTTGTCCCGGATCAGAATCCTTTTTCAGCCGGATATAGGTATAGTTGTTGTTTCCCAGCCATTGGGTCTGGTCAGCCAGGTATATGGATGTCATCGATCCCAGCATGTTAAAGTGGAAGTGGGAAGTCTCCGGAAATCCTTTGACCACCCCGGTCACCTCATATACCTCCTCATTTTCACCCACCAGCAGCATCTGTCCTACCGGATCTTCGTTACCAAAGTATTTGCGGGCAGTCTCCTCGGTAAGAACCACTGTATTGGGTCTGCTGAGCAGATCCGAGGGGCTTCCATAAAGGATCGGAGCAGTGAAGACATTGAAAAATGTGGAGTCGGCGTAGTAAAAGTTCTCTTCAATGAATACTTTATCTTCATACCTGACGATAGGATCCCCGGCAAATGTGAAGAGGCGTGTAAACTCCTCTACTTCCGGAAAATCATCTTTAAGCGTAGCCCCCATCGCCGAGTTGGAAAGAGCTGCCTCGATCTGGTTGCCCTGGATCTTTCCCCGGATGCAGATCCGGTATATATCTTTGAAATATTCATTGTGGCGGTCATAGCTGACCTCATCAAGTACAAACAGGAGAATAATAATGGAACTGGCTATTCCAATGGCCAGTCCCAGCAGGTTGATGATGGTATAGCCTTTGTTTCTCCAGGCATTGCGCAGTGCAATAATCAGGTAATTCTTTATCATGACAGCTCAATATGACAACGGGCTATCTTTTCAGGGTGGTGGTTATTAAGGAATGTTTTCTAAATTGGGTTTCAATTTAAACAAATTCATTAAATAAGATGAAAGGGAAACTGGTTTCTTTTTTAAGAGTCATGATCATTGCATCGTTCATGATAGCTGCCACAGAGGCATATTCATGCACGATCATAGCAGTTGGGAAAAAAGCGTCTGCCGATGGATCGGTGATTGTCTCCCATACCGATTGCGGACCCGATAACCGTATCAGGGTTGTACACGGCCGGACCTTTAAGCAAGGCGATATGGCTCCTGTTTACTGGGGGATCCAGGATATTAACAGGCCACTGGATGATTTCGGGGATGTGATCGGACATATTCCGCAGGCGGCGCGTACCTACACCTATTTCCACTCGGCTTATCCGCACATGAACGAGCATCAGCTGGCCATTGCAGAAAGCACCACCAGTCAGCGCGATGAGTTGAAAGTGGATATGGCGGTCTGCAAACAGATCATGACCGTTGAACAGGCCATGGCTTTTGCATTGCAACGTTATACTTCGGCCCGTGAAGCCACCGCATTTATCGGCCGGCTTATGAGCACCTATGGCTTTCTCCCCTCCTGCGCGGGTGAATCCGAAACACTGGTAATCGGTGATACCGGGGAGATCTGGATCATCGAGATTTTCAGTGTCGGATCGGACTGGGAACCCGGGAGCGGGAAACCAGGTGCCATCTGGGTGGCACAGCGGGTACCGGACGACCATGCGCTGGTAGTGGCCAACTGGAGCATCATCAAGGAGGTGGACGAAAATGATCCGGAGAACTTCATTTTTTCGTCCAACTACATGCAGGTTGCCATTAATAAAGGATGGTACAACCCCGAAGGGACAAAACCCTTTGTCTGGCAGGAGGTATATGCCCCCATGCTCCGTGAGTGGGCTACAAGCCGTATGTGGCTCTTTTACAGCACCTATGCACCCCACTATGCCGACTGGCCCAAACGCAGCCTTGAAGACGGACCTATGATGGGATATAACCAGTATATCCAATATGTGGAGCCCATTTCCATCTATCCCACCTCAGTGAAACCCGAACGGAAGATCTCTATAAAGGATGTGATGGCTTTCCAGCGCTCCACTTTTGAAGGAACCATCTATGATAAGACAGAGGATTACGACTGGTATGTGCCAGACGGAAAGGGCGGCATGAAGAAGAGTCCCCTGGCCACCCCTTTCCCTACAAAGGATATGCGGGAACTGCTTGATATCAACAATCGACGGAATGTCGCCCGGCCGCAGGGATATTACGGAATGATCGCCCAGCTGCGGGACTGGCTGCCCGATCCCATCGGGGGCATCTACTGGGTCTTCCTGGATAATGCCTATACCAGTCCGTATGTTCCTGTTTATGCCGGTGTTCAGGAAACGGCCGAATGTTACAAGAACTTCGACCCCACCACCTACAGCAACAGGTCGGCATGCTGGGCCATCGATTTTGTGGACAACCTCCTCTACCTCAAGTGGCAGGAGGCTGTCAAGGATGTCTGGAGGGTCCGGGATCCCTATGAGGAACAGCTCTTCGCAGAGCGGGAAAAGGTTGATGATGAGGCACTGGCACTATATAATGCCAGCCCCGAAAGAGCCCTGGAGTACCTGACCGAATACTCAAAGGGGAAAATGGAGAAGGTGCTTGAGATGTACAATGGTCTGCATGACACACTCATTGTGAAATACAGTAACAGCAGATAGCCTTGCTGAAATGGAAGGCGCAACAATGACCTGTAACAAAAATGAAGACAAATCGTCCTCTGTATGGACAAACTGATTAAAATAATCCTTTGTCACAATTGTGGGACTTCCATCGAGAGGGATCTCTCCTACCGTCATTGCAGCAACTGCTTTGCCTGCACCGGATGCGAGATCTATATCTGTCCGGAGTGTGCCACCGAACTGATTGTAAAACACAAACAAAGCAACTGTGACCCTGACAAACCTTTTCCGGATCATCAGACGTGACCCCGTCTCGCTGATCACCAACCTGACAGGCCTCTCCCTCGGACTGGCCGCAACGATTCTGCTCACCGTTTTTATCCAGTTTGAACTCAGTTTTGACCGTCACTTTTCCAAAGCCGACAGGATCTACCGGATGAACTCAATCTGGATCAGTCCGGAAGGAACCAATGAAATGCCTATTAATCTTCGCCGGGCTTACACCGATATCCCTGATAAGGTGGCCGGCATTGAATCTGCCGTACAGCTCTACAGGGGATTTCGTGTGGAGGTAACTGAAGGTGAAAACAGACACAAGGAACTTGATTTGCTCTATTCGGATCCGGATTTCTTTAAGATCTTCGACATGAAGATGCTGGCCGGGGACCCTGAATCGGCACTTTCGGAGCCCAATACGGTAGTGCTGACCGAAAAGTCGGCCATGCGGATCTATGGTGAGCTGGACGTGGTGGGACGCACACTGACCATGGATGAGGTGCTCTATACGGTGACAGGTGTTACAGAAGACATTCCGCCCAACACCCATTTCCATTTCGATCTGCTGATGCCTATGGAAGCGATATCTTATCTTGATCAGCTTGGCGGACTGGAATTTTTCACCTACTACCTGATCGAAGAAGGGGTGGATCCCGGACCGGTGCTCGAAACCGTCGGTAATGAGAACGCCAGGATACTTGCAGAACGATTTTCCAGTTTCGAAGGCTCCACCTTTGATTCGAGGCTCGAGCCTATGAAACGGTTGCATCTGCATACTGCCGTGACATGGGATCTGACTCCTCCGGGCAGCATGAAGACCATCTACATCATGCTGATCATCACCATTGCAATCATGGGCCTGGCGCTTTCAAACTTTATCAATCTTTATATCCTGAACGGTGCCAAACGATCTAAAGAGATCGGCATCAGGAAGGTGAATGGTGCAAACCGCAGGAGCATGATCAGGCAGTTCTACCTTGAAACAACCGCCGTCGTTACCATTGCCTTTGCAGCAGGTGTGATCCTCGCTGAACTCTTGCTGCCAGCCTTTGCCAACACCATGCAGCGTGACTCATTTACTGAGGTGACCGCATCCCCGGCCCTCTACCTGATCCTGGCTGCCATCTATCTGATTACCATCCTTCTTTCCGGCTTCTACCCTGCCCTGCTGCTGAGCCGGGAGGCACCTGTCCCGCTACTTCGCGGCAGTGTAAATCCGGCCGGGGACAAAAGGATCCTGCTGAGGGTGGTCAGTGTGGTGCAGATCTTCATAGCCGTTGGTCTGCTCACCATACTGCTGGGAATCAATACGCAGATCCGCTTCCTGAAAAACCATCCGCTGGGCTACAATCCTGAAAACATATTAGTGATATCTAACCTGAACCAGGGGATCACCGTAAACTATCCTGCCATTCGCGATAAGCTGCTGGATTTGATTGGGATAGAAGAGGTTGCCGCATCCACTCATACCATCGGCGCCGGAACCAGCGGACAGTCCATCAGGAAGTACAGCGACGAGCCCGACCAGATGAAAGGGATCAACGAATATCGTATCCTGCCCGGGATATGTCACCTCTACCAGTTCAACCTGGTGGCCGGAAGGTTCCTGGATCCTGAAAGGGTCCCGGACCGATCGGGGGTTATTCTGAATGTAGAGGCCACAAACGTGCTGGGAAAATCACCCATGGAACTGATCGGAGAATCGGTGGTCATGTTCAGTGATCCCATGGAGGTCATCGGTGTGGTTGAGGATTTCAACTACCAGTCGGCAGCCAGGAAGATTGCCCCGCTGGTTATTACTGCCTACTCGGATGAGATCAGGAACATCGCCATCAGGATCTCGCCCGGAACAGATCCGCAAAAGATCGTCGCTTCCATAGATGAAACCATCCGCAGCTTCGATCCCGATTATGTTATGATAAACCGTTTTGCCACGGGTATAATCGAAGGATACTACACCACTGAAGAGCGGTTGCAGAAGATCGTGCTCTCGGGATCCCTTCTTTCTGTGCTGATCGTACTGCTGGGGATCTACGCACTTGTCTCCCACAATATGGTAAGACGGACCAAAGAGATCGGGATCCGCAAGGTAATGGGTGGAAATACCCGCGAAATGATGATCCTGGTTTATACCTCAACACTCAAATGGACATTGATAGGTTCTGTCCTGGCCATCCCGCTCTCACTGTTCTACCTGAGAGGCTGGCTCAGTGATTTCGCTGTCAGGATCCCCCTCTACTGGTGGATCTTTGTATCCGGCATCCTGATGGTGGTGCTTTTCCAGAGCCTGATCACCCTTGGACAAACAAGGAAAACGGCACGCCGAAACCCGGTGGAGGCATTACGTTACGAATAGTTATCTTTGCCCACCTCTAATCGGTAAAAGGGTGCAACAATATCTGGGAGAAATAGCAGCCCTGTTGACGGCTGTATGCTGGACCGTTACAGCCATGGCCTTTGAATCGGCCGGAAAGCGTGTGGGAGCACTCTCACTGGCCCTGATCCGGCTGGTGATCGGTCTTGTTTTCCTGGCCAGTTTCAATACCCTGTTCAATGACGGGTTCCTGCCCCTGGCCACCAGGTACCAGTGGTTCTGGCTGATCCTCTCAGGTGTGGTTGGTTTTGTTCTGGGCGACTTTTTTCTTTTCAGGGCATTTATCCTGATCGGAGCACGCATCTCCATGTTGATCATGGCCCTTGTCCCTCCCCTCACCGCCTTAATAGGCTGGATGACACTGGGAGAACGATTGTCGGGCATGGAGTTCCTGGGAATGGGGATCACCCTTCTCGGGATCGTAATGGTGATCGGCCCCAAAGTGGATTTTAAAAATGGCGCCTTCGGCAAAACGCGAAAAATGGGGCCGCTACTGCTGGGCAGCTTGCTGGCACTGGGAGGCGCCGCAGGACAGGCTGCCGGCCTGGTGCTGAGTAAAAAGGGGATGCAGGACATGAATGCTTTCGAGGCCACACAGATCCGGATCATGGCAGGAATGGTGGGATTCCTGGTTGTGATCACCCTGTTCAGGAGGTGGAAACATCTGCTGGGAGCACTGAAGGATCTGAAAGCCATGAAATTGATGACCCTTGGCTCCTTTACAGGCCCATTTCTGGGAGTCAGCTTTTCATTGCTGGCGGTTCAGCATACCGATACGGGAGTTGCTGCCACACTGATGGCCCTCACACCGGTTATGATCATTCCTCCAGCCATTCTTATGAAAAAAGAGCGTATCAAGATCATTGAGATTATTGGAGCTGTAGTCTCCATTGGTGGAGTGGCCCTCTTTTTTCTTTAATACCGGAAGTCCGTTTATATCGCTAGGAGAGACTTTCCTGGTGCGGGGTCTTTTCCTTTTGGTGAATTCTTTGCTTCCGGTCCGTCCACATATGCAACAGGTTGGAGAGAAGGATCACCATGGAAGCCACCCCGGCCAGGGCAAGTACATAGACCAGTACCGTCCCGAAAGGAACCAGGTAATAAAAAACGATAATGGCCAGGGTTACCCATACACCGGCGCACCAGGGACAGGTAATGATGGAACTTAACGTCCCAATCAGGTAAAGATCTTCTCTTCTTTTCAGTACGTCCCGAAAATACTTGAAGATCTTCTCAAACACCAGGATCCTTGTCATCCGGTAGGAAGCCAGAATAATCACAACAGCCTCCTTGAAGGTCATCTCCTCGATATCCACCCCTTTCTTCCTGAGCAGATAACCTACCAGCGCCACTGCTCCAAAAAAAACAAATGCCGACCAGAAGTTCCATGCCTGATGTTTCCTTTCACTCTTCATAGACTAAATTCAAGAAATTTGACCAATATACAAAACTATTCTATTTCTTTCCCGGGAAATTTTGACATCGCCCGTTCAGTCATTGCGGTTATGGTTAGCGCGGGGTTTACCCCGGGGTTGGCCGAAATGGCACTGCCATCGCATACATAAAGGTTTTGATACCCGAATACCTGGTGGTCACTGTCAATCACCCCGCTGGCGGCATCCCTTCCAATGACACAGCCCCCAAGGATATGGGCGGTAAGAGGAGTACCCAGGATCGCTTCAGTAACCATGACCAGCGGGGTACCATCCACCTCTTCAGCGGTTGAGTCAGCCAGCTGTTTGGCAAGTGGCATAAAGGCTGAGGGAGCCGGGCCGGTAGAGAGCACGCTCCGTAAATTCACCGGTCCGCGTTTAAGTCTCAACGTACTGTCGAGATGCTGCATAAAGAGTAATATTACGGACTCCTTCGCAAAATCTTTGCTGAAATAGACCCGGAGCCAGGAGATCGGATCTCTGAAAAAGCGCCAGATCAGCTTCAATATTCGATCCACAACACTCTTGCCATAGGTCATCGGAACACCAACCAGTTTCCAGAAACCCGATCCGCTTCCGTAACGGACAGGTTCCAGATGGGTATCTTTATCCGGGGGAAAGATGGAACCGATGGCCACCCCCTTCGAGAAGTCCTTATCCTTCTTCCGGGAGTGCACCAGTGCAAGGCTCTCATTATTCGTCCGGACCTGTGCACCAAGCTGGTCACTTAAAAGGGGCAGATGCCGCCGCTTCATATTCAGCAGCAACCGCACCGTACCCAGCACACCACCTGACAGGATCACGGTCCTGGCACTGAGCTCTTTCTTTCTTTTTATAAGCCCGAAGGAAGCTCTCAATTGAACCTTATAGCCGGCTTCCCCACTCTTCCCCGTAGTGTCCTGACCACTCTCCATCGTCCTGATCCGGATCACCTTTTCCCCTGCCATTACCTCTGCCCCGCCCTTCTCGGCCAGGTAGAGGTAGTTTTTATCCAGGGTATTCTTGGCATTGTACCGGCATCCTGTCATACATGCGCCACAATGGTTGCAACCTGATCGCCTGGGGCCTTCACCATTGAAGTAAGGATCCGGAACCTCCTTATCAGGGTCACCAAAGAAAACCGCCACCCTGGCCGGTTCAAACAAGTTCGATTTCCCGAATTTTCCTGCAACTGCGCGCAGTGCCTCATCTGAATCATACAATCCTGGATTTTCAGTAGCGCCCAGCATCCTCTCCGCCGTCAAATAGTGCGGTTCCAGCTCCTCTTTCCAGTCAACCAGTCCGGACCAGCTGCCCGACATAAAGAAGGTATCCCTTGGACGGGGCAATGTATTGGCATAGGTCAGTGAACCACCTCCTAGACCAACCCCGCTCAGGATCCCCACATGGCGCATAAGGGTCATCTTGAAGATCCCGTGAAACCGGAACAGTGGCAGCCACAGCCATTTGCGCAGCTTCCAGTTGGTCCTGGGAAACGATTCAGGTTCCCATCTCCTGCCCTTCTCAATAACGAGCACCCTGTACCCTTTCTCTGTCAGACGAAGGGCCGAAACCGATCCTCCGAAACCCGAGCCAACGATGATGCAGTCGTAATCGTAATGCATGCAGCAATATATCATTTTATCGCAAAAACCGGAATACATGGGTTATATTTGCTTTAACATAAAATGGCATCATCACCGTTATGTTTTCAAAAGAGGAGGCAAAAGAGATGAGAGAGGAGTTCTGGGACTCCTTCACGCAGCTCTCCGTTAAAAGGCGCACCAGGAAAAAACTCCCCGGTAACTGGATGCTCTCACAGACAGGGATCAAGGCGCTGAACCTGCGCTTTCATGTGGACCGTGAGGTGGTGCAGGTGGGGATCGACGTGGAGACCAGGAACATGGAGAAAAGAATTGAGCTCTATGAAAAACTGGAGTCTCTTAAAAAACGCCTGGAGGAGGCCATGGGTACACCCATGCTGTGGGAGCTTGAGTATATCCGTGAAAATGGAAAATCGGTCAGCCGCATCTATATAGAAAAGGAGGGTGCAGATATCTACAACAGGGAAACCTGGCCCGGGGCTCATCAGTTCATGTACGAGCATATGATGAAGCTTGAAACATTCTACCGGGAATACAAGGATTTTATTAAATACGGACCTTAACAGCATGAAAAATGAAGAGCCGCAACCCGCTTTTTATCAGCCTGTTCATTATTGTTTTACTTGCCAGTTACAACAGCGGGGCACAACAGCCTGCAGCTCCGGGTGACAGGCAGCCTGCATTTGCCGGTACCTTTTACCCTGCGTCAAAGGCAGCCCTTGAATCGCAGCTCCAGGAACTTTTCCGGAATGCCAGACCTGTGGAGTTGGAAGGCAGGGTGCAGACCCTGATCGTGCCACATGCAGGTTATGATTATTCGGGTGTGGTTGCAGCATCCGGGTATAAATCCATTCCAGCCGATACCCGGTATAAGAATATTTTTATTATCGCGTCATCGCACAGGGAACAATTCAACGGGGTATCAGTCTATCCTTCAGGTAACTACATCACTCCACTGGGTGAGGTGAAGGTGAACCAGGAAATCACCAGTGCCCTGATTAACAACAACAAAAACATCTTATATTACCGGCCGGCGCATGACAGGGAACACAGCATCGAGGTCCAGATCCCCTACCTGCAGTATCACTTTAAGGAGGTCCCCCCCATCGTCCCCCTGGTGATGGGCACCTCATCGCTGACCAGTGCAAGGGAGCTGGCCACCGCCCTGATGCCTTACTTTATTTCTGAAAACCTCTTCATCATCAGTTCGGATTTTTCCCATTATCCCTCTTACAAGGATGCCGTCAGGGTCGATCGTTCTACAGCTGACGCCGTCCTCACCAAAGATCCGGAAGAATTTTACAATTCGCTCAGAAAAACCAGTAACGAAAATGTTAGGAACCTCATCACACCGGCCTGTGGCTGGAGTTCCATTATAACCATGCTTTATATGGCCGACCGAAGGGAGGATCTGAAGCTGGCGCCTGTAACTTATGGGAACTCTGGCGATTCCAGTATTGGAGATAAGGAGCGTGTGGTTGGATACTGGACCATTGCAGGTTATGAAATAACTCCTGAGGAGCAACCCTTTACACTGGATGAAAAGGATAAGGAGCTGTTGCTTGATATCTCTCACTCCACCCTTAGATCTTACATCGAAATAGGAGAACTGTATGAAATACCTGGAAAGAACCTGACTGATGCCATGAGAAGGCCGGCCGGAGCTTTTGTAAGCCTCTATATGGGTGGCAGACTGAGGGGATGCATCGGGAGCTTTTCACCCGAGAAACCACTCTATGCGGTGGTGCAGGAGATGACAATCGCTGCAGCCACTCATGACTCACGTTTTGCCCCGGTGGAGTCGACCGAATTACCTTATATTTCCATTGAAATATCGGTACTTACTCCCCTGAAAAAGATCACCTCCATCGATGAGTTCCAGCTGGGCCGTGACGGAATATACATGAAAAAGGATGGCCGTTCCGGAACCTACCTGCCGCAGGTTGCGGAAGAGACAGGGTGGAGCAAGGAAGATTTTCTTGGACACTGTGCCAGGGAAAAAGCCGGCATAGGCTGGGATGGATGGAAAGATGCCGATCTATATACTTACGAAGCGATAGTCTTTGGTGACGAGAAGAAGCAATGATCGAGAAAAGCTATCATCTGATCTCCATGAGCGCACTGCTCGTGGTGCCTTATATAGTGAGCCTGTTGATGGTTCAAAAGCAGCTCATTGCGCGCCAGGGGCACCGGAGATTCTGGAACATACTGCTGCTGCTTTTCTTTCTGTCCACGGCCCTGATGGGCCTGCTTCTGGTTGTCAAGGTCAATTATAAGCTGGAGGTCTCATGGGCCGAGGAGGCGTTGCAATGGCACGTTGATTCCGGAATAGGATTTGCCATGGTGGCGATTTTTCACCTGACATGGCACCTGCGGTATTATACCAGGAAACAGGCACTTCCTGCTGGTAAAACTGCTGCGGCTGGATCAGCTTTCACCCCTTATCTCTCTTTCACACCCCTTCAGGAAAAAGTATTCTTCTTTTTACTGGGATTCATCAGTATCATGGCCCAGCTGGTACTGCTCAGGGAGTTCATCATGAGCTTCCATGGAAATGAGCTGGTGATCGGTATGTTCCTTGCCATCTGGATGATGCTCACAGCCCTGGGATCCCGTGCAGGGTATGGTTACCAGGTAAGGATCGCGCCCCGGATCCTTTATGGGCTTCTCGTTCTGATGGGGGCGCTCCCTCTGCTGATCCATATCCTGCTAATACTGGTAAACAGGTTCCTGTTTCTACCCGGATATCAACCCGGAATAATTGATTTTACCACCAGTATGGCACTCCTGACTGCCCTTTTTACAATTGTTTCGGGATTTCTTTTTGGATTCGTCACAAAATCGCAGGGAACAGACCGTTCCAGGGCCTTTCATTACCGGATCGATGCATTTGGATCACTGGCCGGGGGAGTACTTTTCGGTCTGGTCCTGGTACACCTGCTCAACAATATGCAGCACCTTACACTCCTCTTTCTGAGTGTCATCCTTACAGTGTCCTGTATATTCAGGTTTCCCCAGCGGATTGCCATGAAATGGATCCTGATCCTGGCTGGTGCCATGCTGTTTGCCCTGAGTTTCGTTCAGGAGGCAGGCAACAGGGTGGAAGGATTAAGGTACAGAGAGGCAAGGATCATCCGGTACAAAGACACTCCTTATGGGAACCTGACCTTCACCTCGAGGAATGAGCAGGTGACCGGATATCTTGACGGGAACCCGGTGCTCACCGCTGCCGACCTCACACAGGCCGAAGAGTCGGTCCACTACCCTGCACTGCAGATTTCCCGGCCGGAAAAGTTCCTCCTGCTGGGAGGAGGATTAACAGGCCATATTACAGAAGCGGCCAAATACCACCCCGAAAGAATAGATTACTGTGAGGCAGATCCCTGGATTTTTCGCCTCGGGGAGAGCTATTTTCCTGAGGAGCAACCGGATGAGTTTCATTTTATCCCGAAAGATGGACGCAGCTGGTTGCAGGGATCAGGCGAACTGAAGTATGATGTTGTTATATCAACGGCAGGTGATCCTGTCACCATTGGCTGGAACCGTTACTTTACTTTGGAGTTCTATCGGCTTGTATGTCAACACCTTGCACCAGGCGGGGTCTTCTGCATGAGGTTGAGTACAGGTGGCAACTATGTGAACAACCAGGGGACCAGATCACTTGGTATCAACTACTACACTTTGAAGCAGGTATTTGCTCATGTGCTCATTGTACCGGGCGGGGCCACCTATTTCCTTGCCTCCGACGATACACTCTCCCTGGACTTCCCTGCACTTTTACAAAAACAACCCATCGGGACCACCTATGTGAATCCCGATTACCTGGATGCCAACCAGATCCTTTTCGACAGTGATCAGCTAACCGAACGCATCCTGCAGGAGAGTTTCGCGATCAACAGTGATCTCCGGCCCAGACTGTTTTTTGCCACCATGACAGGGCTTGAATCACGGATGGGCCAGCACTCCATGGCCATTACCGGGATCATATCTGCCCTTATTTTCCTGGTATTATGGTTCATCTACCCCCCTGATAAATCAGCCCTGTATGTTACCGGTTTCACCGGGGCCGGGGTCCAGATCCTCCTGATCATGGTGATGCAATCCTTTTATGGATTTGCCTATATGGTAGCACCCATTATGATCACCATTTTTATGGGGGGAATAGTTGCCGGGACACTGATGTGGAAAAGGGTCCTGGGTATACCATCCTTGCAAAAGCTGGTCAGCCTGGTTGCCGTCATGGCCCTGGTTTCTCTTTTGGCGATCCTGCTGCTCAGTTTCCAGGATCTTTTCAACGGGCGTTTCGGCGGCCAGTGCATACTGGGAATGCTCAATTTTATTCCCGGAATTGTAGTGGGTGCCATGTTTGCAATGGCTGTGCATCTGGATGAGGATAAAATCCCCTACAATCCCGGGATCCTTTACAGTGCAGACCTTACAGGCGCAGCGCTCGGAACACTTTTGCCCGTCGTGTTCCTTTTGCCCTTGACAGGTGTAATGAATACTTTTATATTGTTCTGTGGAATTAATACGGCCACCGCTGCCTGGTTACTGGTAAGTGGCCGGGGAAGGAGACAAAATGGATAAACGTACATTTTTAAAAACCGGGTTATGCGGGACTGCCTGCACCATGCTCGGTCCTGTGAACCTGCTGACTGAAAATGGCAAAAAACCCTGGAAATGGAGCCGTGAAGCCCTCTATCAGATTGAGACACCCAAAGGAGTACGCTGCCAGATCTGTCCGAATGAATGTACTCTCAAGGAGGGTGAATTAAGTGAATGCCACAACCGGAGGGTATACGACGGAAAGCTATACACCCTTGCATATGGTAATCCATGTGCTGTTCATGTGGATCCCATCGAGAAAAAGCCGCTTTTTCATTTTTTGCCGGATTCGGAAGCATTCTCTATCGCCACTGCCGGATGCAACCTGGCCTGCCTCAACTGTCAGAACTGGACCATCTCGCAGTCATCACCCGAAGAGACTGAAAACTTCGACCTGATGCCCCAGCAGGTTGTGGAACAGGCCAAAAAATATAACTGTGTCAGTATTGCATACACATACTCAGAACCCATTACCTGGTACGAATACTTGTACGATACGAGTAAAGTGGCCAGGGAAGCCGGTATTTACAATGTGCTCGTTTCGGCGGGTTATATACACCAGGATCCTCTTCTGAACCTGTGTAAAGTGATTGATGCGGCCAATATCGACCTGAAATCCATGGACGATACCATCTACCTGAAACTCAATGCAGGGAAACTTGAGCCCATACTCGATACACTTAAAACATTAAAAGAGCAGGGTGTCTGGCTGGAAATAACCAACCTGGTAGTCCCTTCATGGACCGATGACCTGGACATGATCAAAAAGATGTGCGCATGGCTGGTTCAGAATGGATTTAGTGATACTCCACTCCATTTCAGCAGGTTCCATCCACAGTACAAGTTACAAAGGTTGCCTGTAACACCTCTGAAAACACTGGAAGCGGCAAAAGAGATCGCCCGGTCGGAGGGTGTGAAATTTATTTACATCGATAATGTGCCCGGAAGCCCGGATACCAATACCATCTGCCCCAAATGTAATGAGATCCTTGTGGAACGTTCCGGCTTTACCATCAAAAGTATGCGGGTTACGGATAACAGGTGTCCCAACTGTTCCGAACCCATAGCCGGCCACTGGAATTGAACTCTTCGCTCCTGTCCGCGTTATTACTTTCTCATATAAGAAAGCCGTGAGATACAATAAGCTAACTGATTTTGAGGAATTAGTCCTTGTTCATAAAGGAACAGAAAGACCCTGGACGGGAAAATATGTGGATCATAATGAAACCGGCGTTTATGTCTGTAAACGCTGTAACGCTCCGCTGTACCGCTCCGGTGATAAATTCGACGGTCATTGTGGCTGGCCCAGCTTTGAAGATGAGATCGAAGGAGCCGTTGAAAGGCAGATTGATGCGGATGGCCGCAGGACCGAGATCCTCTGTGCCAATTGCGGTGGACACCTGGGACATGTCTTCCTGGGGGAAGGCCTTACCGAAAAGAACACCCGTCACTGCGTGAATTCAGTTTCACTTAATTTCATTGCGGCAAAATAATGTGGTTGTAGAGCCGCTCGATTTTTACTATATTGACCCTTTCAACACTAACTAGACAATCATGGGAAAAGGTGATAGCAAAACCCGCAGGGGGAAACTGTTCACGGGCAGCTATGGTGTGCTCAGGCCACGTAAAAAAAAGCGCTCATTCAGCGTTGTGAATACAACTAAAAAACCGGTCACCAGACCTGAAAAGGCAAAGGCGCCACCAACAACAAAGACCGAGCCGGTAGCCGAAACCGAACCAACGCCCAAAACCGAACCGGTAGCCGAAACCGAACAATCGCCCGAAACCGAACCGGTTATTGAAGAGGTGAAGCCAGAGACCAAGAAACCGGCAACAAAAAAACCGGCTGCAAAAAAAGAACCAGCCGGGAAAAAACAAACCGAAAAGGAACCACCTGAGGAGGAGTCTGCAAAAGCGGGATCTCCTGAAGATAAATCATCCAAATAGAAAGAACAGGTCAGGGAGCGGGAGAGTGAGCAATGTTTGCCATACTTGATATTGAGACCACCGGCGGAAGCCCTAAAACAGAGAAAATAACCGAGATTGCCATCTTCTTTCACGACGGTGAAAAAATCGTTGATGAATGGAGTACGCTGATCAATCCGGAAAAGTCCATCCCCTATTTCATAACAGGACTGACGGGGATCTCCAACGAAATGGTGGCCAGTGCCCCCAGGTTTTACGAAGTGGCGAGGGAGCTGGTGGAAAGAACCGAAAACCAGATTATCGTTGGCCACAATGTAAAATTCGACTACTCCTTTATCAAGAGTGAGTTCAAGAATCTTGGGTTTGAATTTGATCGCAAAACACTCTGTACTATTCAATTAAGCAGGAAGATTATCCCGGGACATCGATCATACAGCCTGGGAAAACTCTGCAAAGAGCTGGGGATTGAGATTACGGACCGTCACAGGGCCGCAGGTGATGCGCTTGCTACCGTCAAATTGTTCGAATTCCTGCGCGAAAAGCAGAACGGGGAGTTTGGTACCCTGCTGCATGAACCGTCAGGCAGATATAAGAACCTCAATGACCACCTGACAATTGAAGATATTCAGAGGCTTCCCGAGGAGTGTGGCACTTACTATTTTTATGATGATCAGAATCAACTGCTCTATATCGGAAAAAGCAGGGATATCAGGCACAGAGTCCTCTCCCACCTGGGGAACACATCTTCCAGGAGGGCCCTGGAAATGAAGCAGCGTATCCACTCTATTTCATATGAACTTACCGGAAGTGAATTGATTGCACTCCTAAAGGAGTCCAGGGAGATCAAGGAGCAAAAACCGCGGTATAACCGGGCACAACGGCGCTCATCATCATATTGGGGACTCTATCCCGGAAAGGATGAGTTCGGTTATATCACCTTCTCTCATAAAAAAATCAATGAAACGGCAGATGACCCGGTTACATGCTTCAACAGCAAGAAGGAGGCGCGCGAAGTACTGACAAAGATGGTTGGGAAACACTGGCTATGTCAGAAGCTCTGTGGATTGTACCAGACCGACGGGGCCTGCTTTCACCACTCTATCCGCCAGTGCAACGGGGCATGTATCCAGGGCGAGTCCGTTTCAGCCTATAACAAGCGGGCCCAGGCTTTGCTTGACAGTCTGACTCTGGACAGGGGAAATGTGTTGATCATTGACAGGGGAAGGGATCCTGAAGAACGTAGCCTGGTACGCATTGAGAAAGGGATTTATATGGGATACGGATATCTGTCGGTAAATGAAGGCTACCTGGGTATAGAAGAGATGCTCGAATGTATACAGCCTTCCCTTGATAACAGGGACATCAGGCAGATCCTCAGAAACTGGCTGAAGAACAACAGCGTGGAGAAGATGTTATATTACTGACTCTTTCACTAGGGCATCTTCTTATCAATATCCTCAAGTTTTTCCATACCTGGCATATTCAGGCCCGATGCGAGACTGGCAATACTCTCCAGGTCAATGTCTCCCTGTATGGCAATAAGGGCATCCTCGCCCCCGCCACTGACAATCAGCAGGAACTCTGTGATCTTTCCATTTACTTCATGGGCAAGGAATTGCACATCCTCCCCTTCGTCTTTGACCACCATCATCTCCTTATACTCAGAACGGGGAAGCATATCCAGCAGTTCTTTCCCAAAAGCCACCGAGTTTCCACCCTCCTGTGTCAGGATCTTGATGGAATTGATCCCTGAAATTGCTTTTTTATATTCGTTGTATTCAGGATCATCTGTTTTAAGACTGCTCAGCATGTTGAACATAAAGCTGGAGATATAGACTGTCGTATAGCCCTCCTTCCCACTGTACTTATCAAATACCTTGTCTACTGCTGATTTCTGTCCCATTGCCAGTAGGGTAAGCATTGTAAGCATCCCTCCAATAATTATCCGTTTCATTGTATCTTGTTTTATATTGTTTCTGTTACTTAATTATCACCGCTGAAATTCTCCAACCCTTTGAAGCTGTCCCAGCAGACTGAGTTCCTTACTCCCCTTGTTAATTTTTGAAAGGGATTTCAAAGGGTCTGATGTAGTTTTGGTTACCTGTTTCACATATTCAAGTTCACTGGTCCCTGTATTCAGTTTGGATGACACGTAGGCCAGTGTTTTCTTAGCCTCCTCGTAGGCATCAGCCGGATTATCATATGTATCGGTAAGCTCCTGAGAAGCAATCCGTTTGGATTGACCGGATTTGAAATATCCTGTATAAAGCGCAATTACAACCAGTAATCCGGCGGCAAGTCCTGAAAGTGCATATACTGAAATCCTCCTGGTCCGGGCCTCCTTTTTCTCCAGCTGATCGATTACACCGAGTATTTTCCTGTTCAGGTTTTCGGGTACTGCCACATGGTTCATGGCTGGTTCCAGGGATCGAAACAGATCCCTTTCGGGCAATAACTCTTCCGGGATACTTGCACCGGAGAAATACTCCTGCAGGATCCTCTCCTCCTCAAGAGTAGTCTCTCCGGCATAGAACCGGTCGAGAATCTTACGTATCTCTTTTATATCCTCCATGACGAATACTGTTTTTCTACAATTTCCCGCATCTGTTTTCTTGCACGTGAAATACTTACTCTGATGGCATTTACATTCATATTGACCATCTCTGCGATCTCTTCATACTCCTTCCCCTCCAGATGCCTGAGGTGGACCAGCGACCGCTGTGGTTCGGGCAGTGCTTCAATAAGTTTATGAACGAGTTCCGTTTTCTCTCTGTTTTCAAGCGTTTCTGAAGGTGTTTCCGGGTAATCATCCTTTTTCAACTGCTCAACCTTCAAGGCATCGTTGTTCACTTTTCTTCTCCTCAGCTGATCCAGGCAGAGATTCCTGGTGATCCTGATACTGAGTGCCTCAATACTGTGATAATTAGGCAGTTCCTTTCGCATTCCCCAGAGTTTAACATAAACTTCCTGGACAATATCCTCAGCCTCCTCCCGGCTGCTCATCAGGCGAAAAGCCATCCGATACAGCCGGGAACTGCAAGGCATAACCAACAGTTTAAATTCTGAGGACTTCATTCCGCATCAGCAGGTTAAAGAACTACCAAGTTAGTGAATTCTAAAAATCTAAATCAATGTCATGATCGATAGATTCTGCGAGCCCTTCCAGGTCCTTCATATTGAAGTTCCCGGTAATGTAGATCAGCACATTGTCCTCACCTCCTACAATCAGCAGAAATTCTGAGACAGCTGATTTGTCGGCCTTCATCCACATGCGTACTACCTCTCCACCATCATCCACTGTAAGTACTTCGGCAAATTTGCTTACATCCAGATCATTTTTGATCTCATCGTAAAAATTAACACCTTCCCACCCCTCTTCATCCTCAATGGTCAGGATCTTGATACTGGCGATCTTATCCATCGGGAAATCCTGCTTCTCGAGCTCTTCGATTCCCATGGCATTGATCATCTGGAACAACTCGGGGCTGACGTTTACGGTGGTCACTCCGTGCTTTCCCTTATACTTTGCAAAAAGTTTGTCAACCGCGCTGTTCTGGGCCATTAAAAAAGCCGGAAAGGCAACTGCCAAAATAATAAGAACTACTCTTTTCATGATTTCCTGTTTTGGTTTAAAAATGCATTCATTTTGCTTTCTAAACCGAAGACGATCAGGGTCAGAATTCATTACAAAAAACTTACATTAAATCTATTTTGCAGGGAATGTTTTTGTTACTATCTTTGCCACCGCTTTAAAAAGCAATTAACAGGATGACTCAGTAGCTCAGTTGGTAGAGCACATCCCTTTTAAGGATGGGGTCCTGAGTTCGAACCTCAGCTGGGTCACCACCTACAAAGAACCCCGATCGATTTCGGTCGGGGTTTTTTTATGAGATCTTCAGGTTGCTAAACTTCTGCATCTCGGTTTGCATCCTGCTGTCCGGGACGTCAACAGCTTGTTCGCCTCACAGCTTGACGATCTTCCTCGTGGTCAAAAAGTCCTTTGACCTGATTGTGATGAAATAGACCCCTTTCCGGAAGGAGGAGAGGTCGAGTTGAAGTGTGGTGCCATCCATTTCTTTACTTGAAATCAGCTGACCCCCGGGTGAAGTAATCTTAACGGTAATGTTTCCCGGGTGTGCTGTATGAATGGTGATAAAATCATATGCCGGGTTGGGATAGACCAATACGTTTGAACCTGGAATTTCTTCCCTGCCTGTTGAACAGCCACTGCAGTTTTCTGTAAAATAGAGGTTCGGACTACCCGATATATTGATCACCATTCCGGAGGGTGGAAAAGGAGTGGTCCAGACGCATACTTCTGTCAGAGAACGCATATACGCCAGATCTAGAGTAGTGTTGTTCCCATTTTCTGAGCCTATCAGTGCATTGTTTGCAATGTCGAGGCAACTTAACTGGTTGGCTGCACAGTTGAGATGCTCCAATCTGGTATTGGCCGAAAGGTCCAGGTTGGTCAAACGGTTATAGGAGCAATTCAGATGGGTCAGGGCGGTACAGCCGGAAAGGTCAAGACCGGTAAGTTTGGATGAACTGCAATTCAAATAGGTCAACCCGGCACAGCCGGATAGATCAAGTGTTTGGAGGGGCGTTACGGTGATATAAAGGTGACCGCTGCAATCCAGATACTTTAAAGCCGAATTGCCTGATACATCCAGACTGGCAAAGTTATTATTACCGCAATAAAGTGTATCCAGGTTAAAAAAGTTTTCAATCCCTGTCATATCAGTAATTTCATAACCGGCAACATTTAAATAGGCAACTGCTTCCGCTTCTTCCGGATTGATCTGGCTGTCACCGTTTGTATCCACTCCTTCCTGTATGAGGGCCAGTATGAAAGAAGTGCTGAAATGACCCAGAACTCTGAGAACGACTGTATCCGGTGCGCTTTCCTGCTCATACAAGGTCTGGGTCACGAAATAGACATAGGTTCCGGGATCTGTAACCTGCGGTTCAAAATATGCTCCGGCATGCAATACAGTGCTTAGTGACGGGTCATCATACCATTTAAATTCTGCTCCCCGTACTCCTGATACATTGAGAATGATCGGTTCTCCCACATAGGTTCCAGTATCATTGCCCTGGGGAGGGGGTATTTCGGTTACGATCGAAAGCGTAGCAGCATTGGGGTCACTTTCACAACTTGAAAAGGTCTGGGTGGCATAGTAGGTGTAATCGCCCGGTTCAGTCTGTCCTGTTGCAAACCAGTTCGTATCTTGAACAGGGCTGGTCAGTTCCCTGTCGCTGTACCAGCGGATATGTTCACCTGGAGCATACAGATCAGGCACACTCATACCGGATAAGATCATCGTATCATTAGTTTCAGGGGCCGGTGTGGTGGATGAAAAGATGCCGTATTCATTCATAGGACCGATACATGGATCCGTATCATCACCATCCGGTTTCGCGGGACTTTCAGGACAATACACCGGTTTTGGCCCGATGCCCCACGTATAATAGCCATCATTATCATTATCAACGCACAATACACTCCCGTATTTATGCTTCCAGGAATTTGCAGGTCCAATTAAAGAATACAATGCAAGATCCCACTTTTCCCCGACCAGGTACATGTAACCTTCATCTCCCCAGTTCTTGCCATAGCTGAGTTTGCATTGCCAGGCTGTTTTGCCTGTTAAAGGATCTCCGGGATCTATTTTGATCCACTGCGTATCTACGTTTCTGACAAACAGGCTGTCACCTGCTTCAAGCACCTTATAACCTGTAATTTGTATGCCCTGGTTCCACTGGATTATATCAGCGGCTACGGCCCCGTTGATTACGGCCCGTTTATAATCCTCTTCAGACTGTATGGTTGTCCATCCCTGACAGTAAACTCGTTCACTGGGATTACACGACCACCCTTCTCCACACAATCTCTCAATTGCCACGTACGGATAACAACTTTCAGTAAAAACTCCATAATTTATTATGTATTCAAGAGCTGATGAGACCCATCCACCGCTACAGTCTGATCCGTATATACATGATAGCAAGTGTTGCTCTGAAAGATCGTAATCCAGATGCCGGTTATAGTATATATTCATCATCAGTTCGAGTGCGGCGGCAGCCCCGAATGCCCAGTCACTTCTACAGTCACGCTGGCTTTTCACCCCGGTAACCCAGTCTTCCCCATGCCGGTTCCTCCAGCTGTATTCTTTCGCGTACTGCGATTCTGCAGGGGCAGCGGTTACTGATTTTGCACCGTTCAGGTTCAAATTAACCTGTTTTGCCCCGGGCAGGACAAATACACCACCCACATAATATTCAAGACCCTGGAAATTGGGAATGCTGCCACCGAACATGCTAAGCTTTTCCTGGTAGGATAAACGGGA